>MDTC01139225.1_pt1 | contig 50006 bp, 35 predicted proteins | sample 811181 | NCBI WGS metagenome assembly MDTC01 (sample SAMN05326644, study PRJNA326480) | marine metagenome | isolation source: seawater | place: Pacific Ocean: North | collected 2011 | reverse complement strand
TTTCCAAATCTAAATTCGGGTGGTTACATTATTGCTGACAATGTATTGTGGTCAGGAAAAGTTATTGATCCCGATGAGAATGATGCTGATACGCTTGCGCTCAAGTCATTTAATAAAGCCCTAATCGATGATAGTAGGGTGGAGGTACTTCTGCTTCCTCTGCGCGACGGATTGACCGTTTTACGAAAACTATAGTATGAAACTAGAATTACGCAAAACAGCAGACGGCTCCAATACATTGTACCTACCTGAATTAGACGAGCATTATCACTCGTTTCATGGAGCCCTTCAGGAGGCAAATCATGTGTTTATTCAGAACGGTTTACTCAATCAAAAAAAAACATCTTTTCGGGTTCTTGAGGTTGGTTTCGGAACAGGTTTAAATGCATTACTAACTGCCTGTGCCTCATCTCGTATGGGCTACACAATTGATTATGTAGGTATCGAGGCTAATCCCGTTCCTATAGAGCTGATGGAGAAAATGGATTATCCTCGTTTAATAAATGACAAAAATGCAGCAGTATATTATGAACAGATCATACATTCTAAATGGTCTGCGATAAACTCAATTCATCCTAAATTTCAACTCATAAAATTGAAAGAGCGTGTTGAGGATACCTATATTGCTAAAAAATTTGACCTCATATATTTTGATGCTTTTGGTCCGCGTGTACAACATGAGATATGGAATGTTTCAATCCTTAAAAAAATGTATTCATTTCTTAATTCTGCTGGGGAACTGGTTACCTATTGTGCAAAAGGACAATTTAAAAGGGATTTAAAAAGTTCTGGTTTTGAGGTGTTTAGCCTTGATGGTCCTCCTGGGAAAAGAGAAATGGTGCGGGCTCGAAAAAATAAATCAGTTTTTTAGGAAAAAATGTAACCGAATTAAAAACATGTATTATCTTTGTGTCAAGTTACAATTCTTGTAGCTTTTGAGTTTTATAGTTTAGCATGGTTTAGCAGAAAGAGGAACAAGTCAAGGTTTGTTCCTCTTTTTGATTTATAGCTTTTTTAAGATACAATTTAGTTCATGTATCATGAGTGCTGTAGCTCCCCAAATAAAATGACCATCAAGATTTATTCCTGGTACATTTTTTAGTAATACCCCGCTTTTTATTTTAATATTTTGGTAGCTTTTGTACTTCTGTGTGTCAATATCGGATAGGCGACATTTGATAATTTCCTCAACTTCTCTCTCATTTCGTACCAATTGAGGGAAGGCTCTGTGTGAGAATATGTGCGGTGTTACTTTGAACTGTGATACAGGAATTGATACGGGACTCAGTTTGCCTAGGTATATTCCATTTTTGATTGGCATTCCAATTTCCTCTTGACTTTCTCTTCTTGCCGTAAATTCGAGATTCATATCAGATTTCTCTTTCTTTCCTCCTGGGAAAGCAATTTGCTGACTATGTGCTCCATTATATGCACTCCTTTTGATCAATATTAATTCTATATCGTTTAAATCGAATTTTAAATGAATCGCAACGGCACTTTCACGATATTTAGTTTCATCTACCTGATATTTTCGTAGCGGAGAAAATGCCTTGTGAGCTGAAGTTCCAGGCAGTTCTTTTTTTAATCTTTCTTTGAGTATGGTATAGAGCAAATCAGTGATTGTTTTTTGTTTAATCTTCCTTCATTAATTATAAAAGCTATTTGAATGTGAAAAAGTAACGAGTTTTGTTGAAAAAATCGCTGTTTTTACCGAATTGTCTGCCTTTTTAACTTTTATATTTGTGGAAGTTCCGCATTAAACAAAACTACATAAGTTTAGGGAAGTTTTGGGAAAAGGATTATTTACGGTTAAATAAAATATACGATTATGAGTAAAAGTAAATTAGAGTATATCTGGCTTGATGGATATGTTCCAACCCAAAATATGCGGAGCAAAACTAAAGTAGTAGAAGATTTTAGCGGTAAACTAGAAGATTGTCCGATGTGGTCATTTGATGGAAGTTCTACAAAACAGGCAGTGGGAGGAGCTTCAGATTGTTTATTGAAACCAGTTGCTATTTATCCTGACCCTGATAGAAGAAATGGTTTCTTAGTAATGACCGAAGTTTTAAATTCTGATGGTTCAAGTCATGCATCTAATGGCCGTGCAACAATTGATGATGATGATAATGACTTCTGGTTTGGATTTGAACAAGAATATTTTATCATGGACAAAAATACGCAGTTACCTCTTGGTTTCCCCTTGGGGGGATATCCAGGCCCTCAGGGATTGTATTATTGCTCTGTAGGAGGTCGAAATACACACGGTAGAGATTTTGTTGAAGAACATGCAAATCTTTGTTTGGATGCAGGTCTTACTTTTGAGGGGATCAATCAGGAGGTTGCAAGCGGCCAGTGGGAATTTCAACTTTTTGCTAAGGGGGCTAAAAAAGCAGGCGATGAAATATGGATTGCTCGTTATTTATTAGACCGGTTGACAGAAAAGTATGGCTACTATATTGAGTATCATCCGAAACCAGTCAAAGGAGACTGGAATGGTTCTGGAATGCATGCGAACTTTTCAAATACTACCCTAAGAACCTGTGGGTCAAAAGAAGTATATGAAAAGATATGTGAAGCATTTAGACCAGTTACCAAAGAGCATATCAGAGTATATGGAGCATATAATGATCAAAGACTCACAGGGTTGCATGAAACCGCCTCAATTAATGACTTTAGTTATGGTGTCTCAGATAGAGGAGCCTCTATTCGAATTCCAATAATGGTGGTTGAGAATGGTTGGAAAGGCTGGCTAGAAGATCGTAGACCGGCCTCTAACGGCGATCCATACAAAATTGCAGCAAGAATCATTGAGACGGTCAAAGGAGCTGAATAATGAATGCGAATACTATTTCATGAAAAGGGTGAATTTTCAGCCTTTTTTAATTTGGAATTACCTGATTATCGACCCTCATCATTCTTTATGAAATCATTTGCTAAGCTTATATTTAAAATAATTGGTTGGGATATTGATAAAAATTCTCCCGAAGGTTTAAAGAAGTGTGTTGTGGTTATGGGCCCTCATACGTCTAATTGGGATTTTGTACTTGGTAAAATGGCTTTTATTTCATACGGTGTCAACGCCAAATATCTCATTAAAAAGGCCGCGTTTTTCTTCCCTTTCGGATATGTATTGAAAAGAATGGGTGGTATTCCTGTTGACCGTTCCAAAAAAAACAACCTGACAGTGATTGCTTCTAATTTATTCAAATCATCAGAGGAATTATTTCTTGTTTTTACTCCGGAAGGAACCAGATCATATAATCCAAATTGGAAAAAAGGGTTTTACTATATTGCTGTTGAGGCGGGAGTTCCTATCTGTATTGCCTATGTCGATTATAAAAATAAAAAAGGCGGTTTCCATAGTGTATTTCATCCCTCAGGAGACGTTGATGATGATATCGCAAAAATTAAGAAAGTATTGAGTCAATTTGAAGGAAAGTACCCTGAAAAAGGAGTACATGTTTAGTCTTTTCTGCGTAGCTTTTCCTTTTTTTCGAATTCATATGGACAATGCTTGCATGTACTTTTGCAACAAAAGCCTCTTTTAAGATGATACGCTTCCGTAAATACAATATATCCCTCCTTGCTGAGGTAGTAATCGTTTTCGTCCATATCTTTACGACTTGAGAACATTGAAAAGTCTTCTTTCATTTTGTTAAAATGTCTTTATACTCAACATACATCAAACGATCCATTACCCACAGTTTCAACCTTTGTGAGTTGAACAAAGATGATGTAATGTTGTTCGTTAAGCGTGATGATTTAATTCACAATGAAGTATCGGGAAATAAATTTAGAAAGCTTAAGTATAATTTAGAAAAGGCAAAGATGCACAATTGTCAAACTCTAATTACATACGGCGGTGCATATTCTAATCATTTATTAGCAGTCGCCGCCTTAGGACATCTCAAAAATTTAAAAACCATTGGAGTGGTAAGAGGTGATGAATTGAATCAAGGCTCAAATAAACTACTCAAAAGGTGTAATGACTTGGGAATGCAACTTAGGTTTATTAAACGCAATCAGTATAAGTTTAAGAAGTATTGTGATGGTGTGAATCATACTAATATAGAACCAGTATTCCATATTCCTGAAGGAGGGGCTAATCGTGAAGGTATTTTGGGGTGTCGAGATATTGTTACGGAAACGAATAATGACTACGATTTTATTTTTGTAGCGCAGGGTACATGTACCACAAGTATTGGTATCTATATGGCTATGGATTCGAAGACAAAATTGGTTGTTGTTCCAGTGTTAAAAGGGTTTGATAGTGTGATGGAAATGAAAAAGCTTGCAGAAAAAGTAAATGTGAAATTAGATGAAAATCGGGTAGAGGTATTAGCTGATTATCATTTTGGTGGTTATGCTAAGTCAAGTACGATTTTAAATCAGTTTGTGAATCGCTTTAATTTTCAAAATCAATTCAATATTGAACCTACATACACCGGAAAGGTCATGTTTGCAATGCAAAGCTATCTCTCAAAAATCAAGGGTAATAAAAAAGTTCTCTTTGTACACACAGGAGGACTCTTTAATATTTAAGGGTAATTTTTTATTTAATTTTGCCTCTTTTATTTGATTTTTTATACAAATGAAGTGTTTTAAGATATACTTCAATTGCACCAATGCTATTTGTCGCTTGATTCAATGATGAAAGGTTTGCGTCAAAAGCAATGCCCATTTTGAAACCCTTGACTTTAAAACCGAATGTTGTAATCAAGGCATCGAGATGTCTGTAATAGAAACCATAGTCAACAGTCACAGTTTTGTTGATATTTGTTATCGAAGAACCTTCTTTCAATATATGCTCAAGAGAAACACCCGCAACTATATTTGAGCTAGGCCCGGTTTTAAAATACATTAACTGTGGGTTGACGCGAAGATCTCTTTTTTTTGTTACAATATTGGCTCCGGCATGCACAACTGTTTGCATGTACAAACGGTCACTGCTAAATGAGAAGTTTAATTTTGGTTTATTAATATGATTAAGGGCCACACCCCCATACAAGAGGGTTCTATTTCTCATGGAATGCTGATAAAAAATACCCGAACTAATGTCAATTGTCGAGAAATTCGAATTTAATCCAGTTTCTGAACTTATTCCTGTAAATCCATTTCCTTGCCACTGATCTTCCCAAGTATGATTGGGCGTAAAACTTTGTTGTATGAAGCCAGGAGAAACGCCTATTGAGAATTTATTTCTACTGTCTAAGGCCATTGTATAGTTAATTGGAATGGATATCATATTTGTTGTGTAGGAGAGATTATTCGTTCCCCCGGCCGTTACATCTTGCATTGCGTTCAATCCAAGTCCAAAATTATTGCTACCCATAAAGCCGTCTGGAATTTTGAAATTTGCATTGAGTATATTGGTTCTCATTTTAGTTAGCGGAAGCCATTGCATTCGAAAATTTGTAAAAAAACCAAAATCTTCCGCTCCCGTGGCTACTGATCCTGCGTTATACATCATCGGCGACTGATACCACATGCTAATTGATTTGTCTTGTTGTGAAAAATTTGTCACAGTCACAAGGGCAAAAAGGGCAAATATTATATTTTTCATTTTTCTATCTAAATAAGGTTACATCTCCTTCCAAGGATTCTGAAACTCCGTCAATGAGGCGATATTCGAGCATATAGTAGTAGGTTCCTGTATTCACGGGTTTTCCTTTGTAATTTCCATCCCAACCTTCATGTGGATCTGTTGTTCTAAAAATCATTTGGCCATATCGGTCGTAAACTCGAAAGTCAACCTCCACAATTGCGCCACCTTCATAAAAACCATTGTTAAAGTTTTGATCAGCATCCACATTCGTCAGTACTCGAAATTGATCATTTTGGTTGTCTCCATTTGGTGAAAAAGAATTAGGAAGCGCAATATTAATACCGACTGAAATAGTATCTGTACTTAATGTATCTTGAAACCAAACAGATACCAATATGGTATCATATGCCGTACATCCCTCCGGAGTCGAATAGGATGCCACGTAATATGTATCGTAGAATGGTGTCACAATTAATGAGTCATTTGCGCCTGGAATTAAGCTGTCGGATTGTACTCCACTCGGGTACCACACCATTGAACCACCTGGAGGTGTCCCGCTCGCAAATAAATAAGCCTCCTGATACATGGCTACCGTTGTGTCGTCAATTTCAACATATACACCATTTAACGTATCTGACAGTGTGGCATTTACGTTAGGTGTCTCACCAACATTAATGGTTTGGGCCGTTTGGTTGCTTCCAAATGTATTGGATACTTCTAGTGTAATGGCAAATGTTCCTGGTGTATTAAAACATACAGGACCCGGATTTGCACCATTGTAGGTAGCTGGAGTACCATCTTGAAATGTCCATTCGAAATTGATTGGATTTCCCGTGGAGTTATTTGTTAACGTAATACATTCTCCTTGACATAGTTGATTGTCGGACATATTAAAATTCGCTGTTGGGATTTGAGCAATCGAGTCAATAGCAAACGATAATGATATTAGAAAGGCTAAAAACCTCATAAGAGTTAAATTTTTCGTAATAATTATACGAAAGTAACTAAAAAAGTTGCAATTATACTTGACTAACTTCAACAAAATGATAACTCCCAAAGCTTTTTAACCTCGTTCATTTCATGAACGTCATGAACTCTGAAAAGGGAAGCTTTTTTTGCGAGAATGAATGCATGCATCGCCGTTGTTCCATTTAATGCATTTTTCGATGCAATTCCGAGCGGCTTATAAATCATCGATTTTCTGGACAATCCTACAAGAATAGGGGTATTTAAAATATGTAAGAGTTCAAATTTTTTAATGATTTCAAAGTTTTGTTTTAGATTCTTAGAAAATCCAAATCCTGGATCGATTATAATATCGTGAATACCCTTGGTATTCAATTCAGAAATTTTGTTTGAGAAAAATTGAATGAGCTCTTTTACGGTATTTTTTGATTCATCCATAACGTTATTATTTACGCTTTCGCGAATATTATGGGTTAGTATGTATGGGCATTTGAATTTTTGGATAATATCGAGCATTTTGTCATTATTATGTCCTCCACTTACATCATTTATGATATCAGCTCCCGTTTCCAATGCTTTTTGAGCGACCTCATCGCGCACTGTATCAACCGATATAATGAGTTTTGGAAATTTATTCCTGATGAGCTTCAATGGTTCTAATAATCTAGCCAGTTCCTCTTTGGTCGAAGGCAATGAGGAATTAGGTCGAGTGGAACATCCTCCGATATCTATAATATCAGCGCCATTCTCAATAAAAATTTCAATTTTCTTAAGAAGTTCACTCTCTTTTTTTTTGGCATCATTTTCATAGAATGAATCGGGACTTAGATTAATAATTCCCATTATCTTTGGTGAATCAAATTGGAACAAAGCTCCTTTGATATTAATTGTTTTAGGAAGCGGATTTAATAGGTCTGTATACATAATTTTAAATGGAAAAAACAACACAGCAATACACAAAAGTAATGAATGTTTGTAGAGAAATTTTTACAAAAAAAACATTTGATTACGGAACCTCCTGGAGAATTCTTCGTCCGAGTTCACTGACAGATCAGATTTTTATAAAAGTAAATCGAATCAGAACAATTCAGAATACCGGAATAAATAAGGTCGGTGAGAGTTTTGAAGATGCATTTTCTTCAGTGGTAAATTATTGTGTGATGGCAATTATTCAGAGTCGATATGCATTTAATTTAAATGAAGAAGAATTATCTGCAGATCAAGCAACGGAATGGTATGACCAAGTTCGAAATGAGGCTTTTAATTTAATGACGAGTAAAAACCATGATTATGGTGAAGCATGGAGGGATATGCGCACAAGCTCTCTTACGGATTTAATTTTGGCTAAGGTTTTGCGAATCAAAAAAATAGAAGATAATGATGGCCTAACCCAAATTAGTGAGGGCGTTGAGGGAAATTACTTCGATATACTAAATTATTCTGTTTTCGCTTTGATTCATATGGCTGAGGAAGGTTAAAGTTCTGTTAACGCTATATTTGTGGTTAGGAATTCAAGTATTTTTAAACTAAAAAAATGAAAAAATTAAATAGAAAATACATGGTGTGGGGAATAAGACTCATTGTTTCCATACTCTTTATTGTTTCGGCACTTGCCAAATTATATCCTTCTCCTTTAGTGGGGATAACGTCTTTCGAGACTAACTACTTGGAGGCAATTGGAATAGACGGATATTTTTCGGTTATTTTATCAAGACTGCTCATTGGGTTTGAATTCACATTAGGTTTGTTAATCCTACTACCGTTTTATTTAAAAAGAATTGTCATTCCTTCAACCATTGCACTTTTAAGTGCATTTTCTATTCATTTATTTATTCAGGTCATTGGAGGCGATTCGAGTAATTGTGGTTGTTTTGGTGAGCTTATACCAATGACTCCGCTTCAAGCATTAGTCAAAAATATTTTATCCATTGGATTGCTTTTATTGTTGTTGACCAGTTTCAAAAATGAAATAAATGACAAACGAAATATACATCCCGTATTATATAGTGGTCTAGTCATTAGCTTATTAATGTTTGTTTTACTTCCTCAAGGATCGAGCAAAATTTCAAGCTCTCGGATTAAAGCCGCAGATTCAATTTATGCTCAATATTTCCCCAATGTTGCAGAGGGAAACAAATTAGTGTGCTTTTTCGCTCCAACCTGTCCTCATTGTATGGAGACAGCGAAAAAACTTGTTGGTTTAAAACAAAAATTTCCAGGCCTAATTCCTGAATTGAAAATTATTTTCATGGATGAATCATGGCCTATAAATGGTTCGCCTCGTGAAATTGAATCTTTTTTTAAAGAAATTGGTACTGAGTTCGATTATGTTTCGATAGAACCTAATGCATTTTGGACCATTTTTGAATCTCATCAAACGGGTATGGAAGTACCAGGTGTATTTTATTTGCAAGAAGGAGTGCATAAGGCGATTTATTCGGGATCTGCTGAGTATGGTGCGGATAATCCATTTAGTTCCGAGAGTCTTTTAACTGAAATCAAAAAAGAAAATTGATGAGAAAGAAAATTATCGCGGGAAATTGGAAAATGAATCTTGATGCTGATGAGGCACAGAATTTATTCCTCGATCTTTTGGATAAACCATTTAACCAAAGTGACGGTAAAATGACCTTAATTTTCCCTCCTAATATTTATTTACAAGATTTTATTAAACGAAATAATGGCTCTCTTCAAATCGGAGCACAAAATCTTAATGCCAAGAATAATGGAGCCTACACAGGTGAGGTGAGTGCTAGTCAGTTAAAATCAATTGGTTGTTCATGGGTTCTTGTCGGGCATAGTGAGCGGCGAACACAATTTAATGAGGATAATCAAGTTCTTTTAAACAAGATAAAAATTGCTTTACAACATGGATTAAATGTGATTTATTGTTGTGGAGAATCCTTAAGTGAGCGAGAACAGCTTCAGCATAAATCTAAAATTAAAAATCAACTTGATTTATTAAAAGCCATCTCCTTGGAAGAGATTAAATGTATTTCCATAGCGTACGAGCCAATATGGGCAATTGGAACAGGTAAAACTGCATCGCCTGAACAAGCCTCCGAGATGCATGACTTTATTCGGGAGGAACTTACCGCTTTATTTGGGTCAGAAACCTCACATAGCACGAGTATTCTGTATGGGGGTAGTTGTTCTCCGACAAACGCTGCTTCGTTATTTGAATGTGACAATATTGACGGTGGTTTAATTGGAGGAGCAGCACTAGATGCGGGTTCATTCCGTTCTATTTGGGATGCTCTAGAATGACGTATTATCAATTTGAAATATCCCTTAATCCTTTTGATCCGTGGTCAGAAATTCTCTCTGCATATTTAGCTGAAATTGATTTTGAAGGTTTTTATGAGAAAGATAATTCGCTTCATGCTTTTATCTCAAAATCAAAATATTCAAAGGGGAAATTTGATCAGGTTTTAGCGCTTATAACATCAGAAACAAAAGTTGAATTTTCCTTTTATGAGCTACCGCAACAAAACTGGAATGCCTTATGGGAGTCGAATTTCGAACCTGTGTATATTGAAAATAGATTAGCAATTATAGCTCCTTTTCATGTGATTGAATCTAGTTTTGAACGTACTATAATTATTGAACCTAAGATGTCTTTTGGTACAGGTCACCATCAGACCACTTACATGATGTGTGAGTCCATATTAAATGCATCACTTTTAAAAAAAACTATTCTTGACATGGGCTCAGGAACGGGGATTTTGGCGATTCTTTGTGAAATGGAGGGTGCAAAGAAAATTCTTGCTGTTGATAACGATCCATGGTCCGTTGAAAATTGTAAAAGAAATGTACTGGTTAATAATTGCACTCGAATACAATCTGTATTAGGCGATATACAGGCAATAACTGGTCATCTTTTTGATGCGATCTTCGCTAATATTAATAAGAATATTTTATTGAGTCATATGCCCAATTATGTCAAAGTCTTAAATTCAAATGGTTTCTTATATTTAAGTGGCTTTTTCGGCTCGGATGCACAAGAAATTATAGATTTTGCTGAGGGGTTAGGATTGAGTACATTCTCAAAAAAGGAACGTGAAGGATGGTGCATGCTGGTTTTAAAAAAATAAGCTCAATGAAAATAGTTCTGCTTTGGTGTATAATTTTTTTAGCAACGTCGCTTCATGCTCAACGATTTTCGAATGATAAGGAAAAGTTTATTAAAGAACTCGGGAAGTCTTTCCCCAGTGAATTTTTTCAGCGTTTCTTGAAAAAGGAATTTACTCCGTTTTTATTAAATTCAGGTTTGAATTCAATTGATTTCCAGCAGCTTATATCACGTTGCAATTATTTGTATGACCAGGACTTTTCGGCATCAGATATCATGGCATTGGTGCAGATTTCTTTAAATCAAAATAAGTCAGTTTTCCCCGCCTCATTTGTTTCTGGCTGGCATAGTTTATACGATATAAAGAAGAATGAAAAAGAAAAGGATGGGCTTCATAAGTTCATTACTTTCTCTCTTTATTTTTTTAATGAATTTTCTTTTCATAGTGAAGGAAATCATAAATGGGTTTATCAGGGTGGTTCCCCAAGTTGGATTATGAATAAATCTGGGCCTCAAATTCATATTTCTAATACCAATCTGAAATGTTATGTATACCAATCTGGACCAGTAGATAGTATTGTTGTCCTGAACACTTCTGGTCATTTTGATTTGAGAAAAAAGAGATGGCAAGGTCGAGGTGGCACGATCACTTGGGAAAAAGTAAATTTCCCTAAAGACGAGACCTATGCTGAGATTCGTGGTTATTCCCTGAATGTGCACGAGTCCATCCTTAAGGTAGATACTGTCGCCTTGACGACTCCGTATTTTGATAAACCAATATTAGGGCGACTAAAAGACAAGACTCTATTTAACTTAAAAGTTGGGGAATCGAGTCCAATTTTTAATTCGTTTGAAAAAAGATTGAAAATTCAAGGTCTAAGGAATCAATTAGATTACGACGGAGGTTTCTCATTACAGGGTGCAGATTTCATTGGAAAAGGTGAGCCTGGTAACTTGGCAAAAGTAGTTCTTTATTATAAGGACCGAGAATTATTTGAAGTTCGTGCATTAAAATTTTTAATGGATCCTGAACAAATTATCGCCCGCGATGCCGACGTAAGTATGTACTATATCGATGGCGATTCGCTTTACGCTAAAAATACATTGTTTTATTGGGATGAAGCTAAAAAGGAGTTGAATGTGACAGCAAATAAAAAAGGTGGTAATATTTTACCTTTCAGTGATAGTTATTTTAAACTTTTTATCAAAGCTCCTCTACTTTCTTGGACCTTGAATAGTGCTTTTCCCATGTTTACATATGAGGTGGGAACAGCGCAAGAGCAAAAGTATGCACTTATTGATTCTTGGGATTATTTTGATAAACGAGCATTCCAAAGATTTGCAGGAATAGGAAATACCAATCCATTGATGGAGATAGCAAATTTGAGTATAGCCCAAGAATCAAATTTATTACCGGTTGGTCAAGTAGCCAGTGCTTTGAGAAAATCAGTAAGCCAATGCAAATCTCAGCTCATTGATATTGCAAGTTCAGGTTTTATTCGTTATACCTCGTCTGCGGCTGAAGTATTTGTTGAACAAAAGCTACTAAATTATGCCTTATCATCAATCGGAGATAAGGATTATGATGAGTTGAGTTTTATATGTGATTTGCGGCCCAAAGTCCTAAAAGTATCAAAGAACCAAATTGCCAATGACCCATACTTGCAAAATTTGGAAAGCGAATATTTAAGTACTTCGCTTCGACGCAATAGTCAGCCTTGTTATGCATATATTGACATAGATCTTGAAGAAATTTACCTCAATGAGGTAGAAAGGGTAAACCTATCCTCTAAACAACGCACATCTTTCTTTCCAGATTCGTCTTATGTTAAAATGTATAGAAATAGGGATATGAAGGTTTCTGGATGGATTCAATCTGGAAAGTTTTTGGCTCATTCGATTCATTCTTCTTTTGATTATGATTCTTTTAGTATATCAATTGATAGTACCGATGAGGCATATTTACGTGTAAACCCATTGAATTCAAGGGATGGAGATAGGCCTATTGACATGGCAAGTTCATTTTATGGATTTCAAGGTACACTATATATAGATGACTCAACACTAAGGTCTGGTCGCAATAGATACAATTCAAACTACCCTTATTTGGATGTCAAAAAAGAGCTACGTGTATTATATAGCTCCGAAAACATTCTAAATGGTGCCTATGATAGCACGCGCTTTTTTTACGTTGTGAACCCTTTTATATTGGATAGCCTTGATGATTTCAACGAAAAAGAATTACGTCTTGAAGGTCACCTTGTATCCGATGGAATTTTTCCACTCCTTTCAGAACCTTTAAGAATTATGAATGATTACTCCTTCGGCTTTATTACGGAAGCTCCTGAAGAGGGATATTCATTTTATGAAACAGCGTCGAAATATCAAAATAGAATTGTACTGTCTAATAACGGCCTTCAAGGTGCTGGAACGATTAATTTTCTTCAAGCATCGGCGACATCAAAAAAACTCACGTTTTTGCCTGATTCAACGATTGGTTTAGCAAACTTTTTTAGTAAGGAAATCGGAAATGGTATAGAATATCCCGAAGCGAGATGTGAATTGGCAAAAATGTCGTTTAAACCGAGATTAAAGGTATTAACTATTGAATCATACCGAGACGCATTTATTGACATGTTTAAAGGACAATGTTTGCTGGATGGTGCTATTTCAATTTCTGAGACGGGTATGGTAGGATCGGGAAGAATTGATTTAGTAGATGCTTTACTTGTTGCAGATTTATATAGTTTTAAGTCAAGTGATATTTTTTCTGACTCAGCCTCATTTACATTACGAAATCGATATGCAAAATACGGTGAAAACCCAATGGCTATTCAATCAGATGGACTTAAATCACATGTTTCTTTTAAGGATCGTCTGGGAACATTTAATTCTAGCGGATCTAAACGGATAAAATTCCCAAGCAATAATTTTTATTGTCAAATGGATAAATTTATCTGGCAAATGGATGGTGAAAGCATTGATTTTGAGAGAAATAAGGGTACAGAGACAAATTTCGAAAGTAGTGCAGGAATTGTCGATAATAATTTCTTCTCCATGGACCAGGAGCAAGATTCTTTGCAGTTTAAATCAATCAGTGCTCAATATGACTTAAAAAACGAAACAATTAATTGTTATAAAGTTGATTTTTTAGAGTTAGGTGATGCCTATATATATCCGAAGGGAAGACGAGTTAATGTGTTGAAAAATGCAGTTATAGATACCTTCAAAAATGCAAGATTAGTTGCAAATAGAGTAACGAAACTTCATGAATTTACTGATGTTACGCTTAATGTTCTAGGAAGAAATGAATTTAATGGTCACGGTAATTATTTGTATTATGATCAAGACAGTGTTTCTTCAAAATTAGCTGTAAAGTCAATCTATTTTGATAAAATACAAACTGTTGCAAAAGCAATAATTCCAAAGGATCTTCATTTTCAGTTAAGTAATAAATTTGAGTATTATGGTTCTCTGGATATTGCCTCGAAGAACAAGGGTGTATTATGCGAGGGATACACAAGAATTGTTCATAATTGTTCTTTTGACAAGTCTTGGATGTATTTTGAAGATACAATTATTGCAGAAAATGTTAAGATTCCTGTTACGGATGAGCTAAAAAATAAGGAAGGAGATAATCTCGCTGTTGGCTTTTTATGGCGCGATGCGACGAATGTAGACAGTATTCAGATATATCCAACCTTTTTGTCCTCGACTGACTTTCCTTCTGATTCTTATTTATTTAAAGTAAGTGGGAAGGTTTTTTATGATTATGAAAATGGACGATTTGAAATCTCAGATGAATTGAAGAATAAAATAAATCCGTATAAATCCAACTCCATAACTTTAAAAGATCGTTCATGCCTCATATCCGGAACCGGAAAAATAGAACTCGGAATTGATTTAGATCCCGTTTCTGTTTCCTCATATGGTTCCATTGCCTTTGATGTAAATAAAGCAAAGACGATAATTCGTGTAACTTCTAAAATAGATATCCCACTTCAAAAGTCAATCGTTTCCACATTAGCTAACCAAATAAGTCTTTCTGATTCTTTAAATGAATATACTTTTGATCGTCAAACTCAAGAGGATTTGACTAATATTTTCTCTGTTTTTGGAGCGGGTCGCGAAAAAGGGGAAAAAATATTTAAAGAATACGATGAGGACAAGCTGAGAAAAATGCCTACTTTTTTGAATGCTACATTTTTGATCCCTGACCTCAGGCTGGAATCATACTCGCTTCCGAAAAATGCAGATGGTGATGCTATTTCTGGTTTACGTTCCCGGAACTCAAAGCTTGTCCTATTTTCTGTGGGAGATTTGGCTGTATTAAAGAAAGTACCTGGTCAGGTTTTATTTATGAAAAAAACATCACCTAATGTCCCAGCTGGATTTGAATTGATTCTAGAGGATAAGTTAATGAAACGAAAAAGTTGGATGAAATACGAGCGAGTTAAGCGAAACGGAATGCTGAATATTTTTACAAGTGATATGGAATTATTGAAAGCATTAGAATCCATCAAGTCTGATAAGAGAAAGTCGAAGAATTTTGGATTTGCTATTTTTGATGAGGGAGAGATGTTTCAAATAATGTCACTCAAAAGATAATATGATATTTCTAATCGTCATTTTAATAGGCTATGTCTTAGGTTCGATTCCCTCGGCTGTGTGGGTCGGTAAGTTATTTCATGGCATTGATATCCGTGAGCACGGAAGTAAAAATGCGGGGGCAACAAATACATTCAGGGTGTTTGGTAATAAATCTGGCTCAATTGTTTTGGCCATGGATATACTCAAAGGTTATGTTGCGGCCTCTTCTCCATTACTTTTTACTGATTTTTACATAGGTTTAAAGGATGAGATTCTGATATTACAGCTTATGGCATCTTTTTGTGCACTTATCGGTCATGTATTTCCTGTTTTAGCTCAATTTAAGGGAGGTAAGGGGGTAGCAAGCACTCTTGGTATTATTATTGCAATCAATCCAGAAACTGCATTTATTTGTTTGGGCTGTTTTATTGTGGTTTTTGCAGTTTGGAAATATGTTTCTTTAGGAGCAATTGTTGCCTCTGTTTTGTTCCCTTTTGTGAGTTATTTTTTCATGTTAGAGGATGCTAGGATAATGATCATATTTTCTATTTTGATATCCCTTATCGTTTTGTTTGCGCATCGCAAAAATATGCATAGATTGCTGCGAGGTGAAGAAAATAAAATGAACTTTTTAAGGCGTAAAGCGTAAACTCTACGAGTTTAAAATTGATTAACAGTTGGTCCCTATTCGAATGACATATAGATTCATTCTTGTTTTCTGTTTCATATGGGCGGGAATTCGTTCTTTTGTGGCCCAATCTGAGACTCAGCTAGTTAAATCTTCAAGTTCTTTTTTTGAAAAGAAACAGTACTCACTTGCGATTGATGGATATCGACAATTATTATCAAATGATTTGAAGAATACTGAATATAATTATCGCTATGGAGTATGTTTATTCTACACCGAGAACCCCGAAAAATCTGCGAAACACTTTAATTATCTTATGGAACAATCTCAATTTCCTATTGAGGTTTATTACTTCAAAGGTAGGTTGTATCATCTAAACTATGAGTTCGATAACGCGATTAAGATGTATGAAAACTATGTTCGCCTAAAAACGAAAAAAAGTCAATATTTTGGTGCTTCAGAGGAGATTAAACGATGTCAAAATGCAAAAGAACTTTTGAAGAGTCCTCGTGCGATACAAGTCCTAAGAAATGACCAAAGAACTACAGATGACTATTTTTCGGCATATTTATTTGACTCTATTAATTATAAGCTGTATTCCCAGGATGATTTTGGAAAGAAGTACAACGCAAAAAAGGATTTTGTACCAAAATATGTCTTCAAAAGAGGTATGAAATATCGGTTTTTTTCCAGCTATTCCAATAATACTGAATCAGGCAAGGATATTTTTTATCAAAAAAAGAACCAGAATAATAACTGGGATCCCCCACAGCGACTTTCTGCTGATATCAATACATTGTTTGATGAAGATTTTCCATTTTATGATGAGCACTCAGGTTATCTTTATTTTAGCTCTTGTGGTCATAATTCTATGGGTGGATATGATTTATTTCGATCAAAATTTTCTTGTGAGACATTAAAATCGGAAAAAGTAGAAAATTTAAACTTTCCATATTCATCAACCGCTAATGATTTCCTTTTTGTACCAAACTTGCCAGGTGAAAACGTCATTTTTTCGACAGATAGAAATCAGGATATTGGTAAACTTTCAGTTGTGGAGGCGAGGTTCAATGCACCTGTTTTGTCATCGCTTGTTGCAAGTCTTTATTTTAAGGATAATATAGACCCTGAAAATGTAGCTGCAGAATTTTATATCACCAATGAACTTTCTCAGGAAAAATTTGGGCCTTTTAATACGAATACATTTGGTAAACTTTATTTTATCGTACCTGCTCCAGGTTTATATAATATCGAGTCTTCGGTTCATGGATCCCAACGTCTGTTTATAGATACAATCGATATTCCGCCTCATGTTGAAGGTTTTGAATTTGAACTGAGTGCGAATTATGAAATGATTGATTCTCGTGAATCTATGTCATTTACTCAGAATCTTATTCAGGTTTCTGATATGGTTGTGGATATTGAAAGTATTGAACTTCATGAATTTGAAAAGCTAACGGTAAATACAAAAACCATTGAGGCTACTCTGGATATGGCAATTACAATGGAATCAAAGCCTATGGCTGACGATGAAATTGAAGCTAAAATGGATGGTTTATTAGACCTCGAAGTTGAGCTTGAGGATCAAATACGTCAAAAAATAAAGCTCATAGAAAATATAAATGTGCTCTATTTAAAGAATGACGAGGTCGACGAAAAGATTGATTACCTCATTAGTCAAAACCTTCAGAATACGGTAAAAGAGGTTGATTCATTGAATCCAATCCTTTACGATTTACTGATCGATCGAAAAATTGTTGTTTCAACACTTTTAGACCAAAAAAAGTACAACGAAAGTATGAGTGATTTAAATACACTTCAGGAATTTTATTCAGAGGTCTCAGCATTTAATAAAAAGGCTGAGGCATTGCTAGAATCAGGTAATAAAGATTCATTGAGTCGAGTACTCTTTTCTACGTCTATACGACCTGAAAGTATTATAAATAGAAGTTCTCTTTCCGAAAAGGTTCGCAAAGAGATAGCACAAATGGAATCAGCACAACAGGAAATTCAGGCACAAATTATTAAAAAGGAAACGGAGCTAAAGGTTTTAAATAGTCAGAAGTCTGAAATAGCATCAAAACTGCAGGAGGCTTCTAACATTGAAGCATGGGACGCCTTATCTGATTCTATTAATATTATCCAGCAGAGGATATCTTTTATTGATAAGGATACACGTGTATTAAGCGAAAAAAATGAAATTCTTGAAGGACAGCTCATCTATGCTCGAGAAGGTTTACTGAACATTACATTGATAGATGCTGAAGGAAATGATCTAGAAAACAAATTGGAGGAGCTTAAGAATAAAATTGACGTCGATAAATATGCTTCAACTGAGCTCTATATAAGGGATAAAACAGAGGCAAGTCAGTCTCTAAATACCTTAAAAATTAACCAGAATGAGGTAAGAAGTAGAGTTAGAGGCTCATCATTAAACAAGGCTATGCAAGATTCCCTATCGATTGCAAGTGAGTATGCGCATATTCAAGCATTGAATCAATTTGGTGGTCAAGAAGATCTAGTTGCTGAGAACCAAGTAAATGTTCTCATACAGGATTCAGAGTTTATAATTAATTCTCTCTCTAACAAGGCTCGAGATAAGGATTTACAGTTAGATTCAAATACAGCTACCTTGATTGGGGTGAAACCCATTGAAAGAGATGAAGCTTCACCTATTGAAGTTCAAAAGGCAATAAATCAAGAGGTGAGTAGTAATAATAATGCTCGTGAATTAAAAGGTTCTGACGCGTCCACCAACGCTTCCATTGAAAATGAGACATTTGATGTAATCGAAGCTCAGGATGACTTTACTAATTCTGTCAATCCTCAATCAAGAGAGATCTCAATCAATTCCTCTAAAAATATTCCGAACAATCAAGCCACAGAAGCACCAAAGGAAACGTTCAACTCTGAAATTGTCAGCAATGTAGTAAATACGGATCAGATCCAAACGAATTCTACACCATCCAATTCTCTTAAAGACTCTTCTCCGAGTGATTCAAATATAAAGACCGCGAAAGAGGAAACTGTTGCAAATGGCATTTCAACTCAGAATCAGTCTGCTAAAAAATTTGATAAGCCATTCACCAATGAAACCTTAGAGGTTCCATCCTCCGATAAATCTGGCGAAGATATAGAAATCCAAAGTACTCAAGTTTCTGAAGATATTGTAAAACTAAATACCTCCAATAATGAAACGAACCTAAATGATAACAGGGTTATGCTCAACTTAAATAAAAAAGATGCTAAGCGGTACAGTAATGAGTCAAATGTTAAAGTTAATTCAGGAATAAACGATGGAGATGTACTGGTCAAGGTTTCTTCTAAAGTTGAGCAGCAAAACAATATATCCAATCTGACTAGTAAGGAAACTATTGATGAAAATAATTCGATTTCTGAAGAATTTGCAGGTCAGTTTGACGAATCAAGTATTCAAACAGAAATTGGTCAAGATAGAATAATTAATTCATCCGATACTTTATTAACGCATTCTCATAAAGTTATTTCACAAGAGGATATTACACGAGAAAGTGAGCTGAATTCCTTGACTAATTCCTTCATTCAAAGGGATACAATCGCAACATTAACAGAGGTAGAGATTGCGCAAGTGAATACAGAATTCGAATTTAAAACAGAAATTCGCGATACGTCCGTTACCGAAGTAACTCAGAATTATATTGATCCAGCAGCGGCGACTGATAAAATCATTCAATCAAATCAAAATTCTTCTGTTCGGATAACAGAAGATCAAAATTCCACAGTAGTCGCTTTTGAATCGAATAAAAGCAATGATAGCGACACTAGAGAAAACAAAGAGTATTCTTCGCAAGAAGAACGGATTTTGGAGAAACAAGCAGATTTAGCTCCAATATCATTGGTAGTTCATAATGAAGAAGTCTCCTCTTCAAAAGCCCTTTCTTCAGAAGATTTCTTGACTGATGAAGTAACTACTTTGCAGATCGCTAATTCAGCGATTTTAGATGACAAAATAAATGATGCTCAATTTATTGCTCCTGAAAATATTTCAACTGCAAGCGGACAAAACAGTACTAAATCGGAGATAATATCCAAAGGCAATGATTTAATAACAACGAACAGAACTTCCTTAGATGAAAAAAATACGATCAATGATTATAGTCAAAATTCAGATCGCTCAATGCGTTTATCAGATGAATCTAGATATACCAATGAATCAAAATTAGGAGGTGAATCCTTTGAGGCGCGTATTGAAAGGGTTCGTTTTGATAATAATGAAGGCCAAGGTTCTGAATTTGGTGAATCTGTAAAACTATTAACTGCTTTAATTTTTGATGCTGAGCTTGAAATCAATGAAATTAATTCAGATCCAGAGCCAAAACGAAAAAAGGAAAAGATTTTGGTAAAAAACAGAAGAGAAGAACAGCAAAGACGATTGGCTTATTTTCAAAAGGAACTAAGTTTAGAGCTTATGAACCAAAGTGTTGAGAATAAATACTTGCGATTAAAATCCATGATTCCTGGGGTGCAATTTGAAACGATTGATAATTTGAATGCGCAGCTTTTGGAAATCGAGATTAAAGAACAAGATTTACTGGATCGGCTAAAGCGCGCGACCTCTCAAAATGAAATCAATATGCTTAACAAACTGATTGAGGCGAATAGATCGAGGAAATTGATGATTGAGGAGGAACTTCTTCAAATGCAATCTTTTGAAAGAAACGAATTTATGATTGCTACAAGAGCTGTAAATGAGCGCGACATTGAATCTGTTCTTTTCTCAGAACGATATTTGAGCTACGTCGAGAAGCGCCAAAAGCTTCAGGAAGCAAATGAATTATTGAATCAGTTGAAGGCAAATAACCTCGGAAAAATGATGGCTCTTGATGCTTCATTAAGGTTGAGTACCAATGCCGAGACCTTAACTGAAGAACAAAAACAAATGGTGAAGGATATCCGAGAGCTTCAACAAGCTATTTTATACCTAGAGGAGGAGGTTAAGCTAAGAAGCTCAAATCTGGAACTGGAAAGTGATTCGGCTGAGTATGAGTACTTGTATCAGAATGGGATTAATCCATCAATTACCTTAGCTGAATCAATCAAGCTCCAAAGCCTAAGTGAGCTCGCTAAAATCCAAGTATTTACTAGGTTGAATCGCGACAATAAAAACAATAAAAACTCTTTTTCTGATCAAAAGATAAATTCAAACAATTCTATATCATCTAATGATGAATTGGACAATTCTATGGAGAACGCCGATGAAACTTCTTACAATCAACCGAATGTTTCTTTGGATTTTTCAAGTGTTGATGATAAGTCTATTTCATTAGAGAATATACCAAGTGAATCTGAATTAAATACCGCATTGGTTCAAATCAAAGACCCATTATCTATTCTTGAATCAAAAAGTTACAAATCCTATGTGCAAGACCGAATCTTGGCGAACAGACTGGCAAAAGATTATAAAAATATTTCGAACCTCGCTTCAAAGACTGATGAAATGAATAATGTTGAGCCTGACATAGTTAATGAACTTACATTAAAAAATGCCATTGATACAGAAATTTCTCGGAGTTTTGAGAATAGTCAAAATCCAGGCTTGTCAAGGAGTGACCTGGAAAAGACATTCGATTATGTGAGTGACCGGAAACTAGCCCTAATTCGTGCAAAGTTAAATGAGCTATTGATAAGTATGGAGTCGTGTGGTGATTCCTCTGTTGTTTATGAGGCATTAATGCGAAATGAATTTACAGAAATTAGCGCTGAGCGCACAGCAAGCTTTCAAAACAGTCTTAAAAGTTTAGATTTAGTCGATTACAGGGATAATGAACTAATTAAATCTGATTTCACTATACTTAACCAGGAAGTTGTTTCAAAAAATATCGATGTATTTAAAATAGGTACTGCAAATCCATCAGGATTAAACTTTAGGGTGCAGGTTGGTGCTTTTAGGAGGCCTGTTCGACAAGATGTATATAGAGAGTTTACACCAGTTTCAGGTCAAACGCTTGATAATGGCCTAATTGTATATATGGCAGGTTATTTCAATAATAGTATCGCCGCGGTGGCAGCACAAAAGCAAATTCGATCCTTTGGTTATAGTGATGCCTTTATTGTTGCCTATTGTAATGATGAGCGATTGGCATTTTGGAAAGGTAAAGAATTGGAGAGAAATGGGACTTGTATTGCAAATGGGAGTAATTCATTTATTGTACTCGATAAGTCAATTAATTCTGCAGAAGACACTGAGATAATGGAAAACAATCAATCAATTCGAAGTACATCTCCGTCCTCTGCTTCAAATATATCAAGTGGTATTATCGATAGTATTAGGCCTTCTGAAACCACCTCTAATTCTAACTTTGTAAATGAAGGAAAATATGAGGAGGGCGATATTAGTAATAGACCTGATAATAATATCAATAATAATCTTCAGGAGACACAGGCAGGACGACCTGTTGGTGGAATAAATGTTAAGGGATTATTTTATTCTGTTCAAGTCGGTGCATTCAATCGAAAAATTCGTGGAAGCGAATTGTCAAAAATACGTGAATTGGACTTTTATGAATCAAACGGTCTTTACCGCTACTCATCAGGTAAGTTTTTGAGTGTTGATGATGCGCGATTGAGGAGAACTGAAGTAGTAAATAACGGTATTTCTGACGCATTTGTAGTTGTTTTTTTCAACGGCAAAAGGATTACGATGAAGGAGGCAAGCGAATTGTTTAAAACTCAAGGCCCTTCAGTATTATATCGCAAAAATGAGGAAATAAATCGATTTGACGGTCTTAATCTTGTTGGCTCAAATGAAACCTTGAAAGCACTAAATATGGTTTCCCCGCCCTCTGAGGTAAGAGCGTTTTCCAAAATAACCAAACCAAAACAATCTCAAATAAATATAGCTCAAAAGCACACCATTAAAATAATAGACAAACAAAAAATTCCTCGTGAAAAAATAGTCGTTTACAGCTTAGAAACGGATTCACTGGATAAAAACACAATTGAACGTCTGAATAGAGTGGGTGTATTCCACTTTAATAGTGATAGTTCAACGATAAAATCTCAAGCTTTTAAAACAAGTATGGCAAATTCTATGTTGTCATTTTACACGAATGGTATGCAGGTAGAGGAATTTAATCCAGACCAATTTATCATTCATTCCATAAAGATGAATCCCCCAATGGATGGTGCATTTGGAAACTGGTTACTTAGAAGTAAAAGAATAATAGGATTTACGAAATTAAATAAAGATATTTATTTGAATTTCTATTTGAGATCGGAAATGGACAAAGCTCTATTACAAAGGGAATTAAAGGAATTGCGAATTGATTAGTATGAGTGAAAGAACTGAAATACAAGAGAATATTAAAATATTAGAAAAGACAGTATCACGTCATAGTCTGGTTTTATATAATGATAATGTAAATACCTTTGACCATGTGATTAATTGTTTAGTGCGGATTTGTAGTCATGAATTGATTCAAGCTGAACAATGTGCGTGGCTTGTTCATCAAAAGGGCAGATGTAAAGTGAAAAATGGTTCTATTAAACAACTTCGAGCAATGTGTAAGGCATTGTTAGAAAATGGTCTTACTGCTCAAATAGAATGATTTTTTCCGATGTTATTTATTTAGAAGCTCGTGAAAGGTTTTGTCAATTGTTTCATAAACTCCATTTGGTATAGGTCCTAATGCTGGTATGTTTTCAATATTGAGTTCTTTATTGATTAGGATGTAGTAAGGAAAGGTTCCAACATTCAGCATTTTCCATATTGGATGATAATAGTTAAGGCTATAGATTGGCCATTCTATTTCTTTAAGTACTCTTTGTTTAAATCTTTCATTAGAAGATTTTGATTCCAAATAAATTGTTACGAAGTCGATATTGTTTTTATACCTGGCATATAATGCTCTCAATGCAGATGTCTCTGCGAGACTCTTAGGGTTAGAAGGGTCGAAAAAATGGACATATTGATATTTATTTTTACTACCGAGTACTTTTTGATCTTTCAAATAAATAGTTGGCAAGGGATCTCCTGCAGTGAGTGAATAAAACTTTTTTTGAATATTTTTCGCTATTGTTTTATTTTGTTCGTAGCTAGAATTTTGTTCAATGAATTTCGCTATTTTAATTAAATTATTTTGCGGTATATTCCCTTTTGGATATTCTGATGTGATCATCTCCAAAGCAACTATCTCAGCGATTTGTTCATTGGGAATAATACTATCTTCTAATAAGCCCAAAACTAAGAACTCTCCGTTACCATCATTAAAACCCATTAAAACACGCTGTTCTGAATTTTTATTTAGCTTTGGGAAAAGTCCAGAATAAAAATCCTTTAAATAATCAATATATGATGGAAGATTATAGAGTACTTCTTGATCTCGTATGTAAAAGTTGAATTTTTCAAGTTCGCTTGGTCCACCAAAATAGTTAATATTATCAATGGTTTTTCCTAGAATATATTTAATATGGTTTTTGAAATATTCTGATTTATCATGTTCATAGGCATCTAAGACTTCCATTTTAAACTTTAATATGCCGTCTATAAATTTTGATGGGTCAATATCCTTGAGTAGATATAAATCAGCCAATTCGTCATCAAGCCAAGCTTCGAAACCAAGAATTTTGTAATTGATATCCGTTGAATCTAACTCCAAGAATAAAAGTTCCATTTCTCTTCCTGAAAAGTAAGGAATAACCTCCACAGATTCTTCGGGGAAAACAATCTTGTAACTACCATTTGGTTCAAGATAAAGCTCTGAATACGCATTGTTTAATCTTATTACATATCGTTTTATTTCTTCTTGTTCTATTTCGAAGTAAAATCGATTTTTTTCGGTGGTTTGGAATTTCTGAACATAAGATTCCGATTTTGTAAAGAAATCTTCAATTTCGTATAAATAAATCCATTCTCCAACACTATTTTGAGCTGTACCAAATATCTGCGTCGTTGAAAGACTCCATAGTGGACTGATGAGCAGAATAGAAAAAAGAAATTTCATCCTATATATTTAGCGATAATTCACAATAATCAAATCAGTTTATCGGAAGCAGAAACAAATGCATCAATCGAACCTTTAGATTTAAATATTTCTCTAACAATAGAGGCATTTATAGCGCCTACTTCCTCTCGTGATATGAAAAATACTGTTTCAACCTTGGCCATGGTGAAATTCATTTCTGCAATTGCTTTTTCATATTCAAAATCAATGGAATTTCGAAGGCCTCGAACGATGTGTTTAGCGCCAACTTTTAAGCAGAAATCAGTCGTTAAACCTTCATAGGTCATTATACTTACTCGCTCATTATTCTTATAGATTTCTTGAATATGTGTAATTCTATTTTCCAGGTTAAATAAATATTGTTTCATTGTATTTACACCAATACCAATGATGATCTCATCAAACACATTGAGTGATTTCTGAACCACATATTCATGTCCTTTCGTAAATGGATCGAAAGAGCCTGGGAAGATACCTTTTTTAGTCTTCATTTAAATCAAAGTTAAAAAAACTAAAATAGACATGACCAAATGCCTTTACCTTTTGAAAACCTTTATTTCCTTCAAAGGATGTTTGTTTTCCATGTTCGATGATCAGTCTGCCTCCATAATTTAGGAGTTCTTTTTCTTCAACAAGTTGGATAAGCTCTTTATGATATTTAAAGTCATAGGGGGGGTCTGCGAATATAAAGTCAAATGTACCAATATCCTTTTGTAAAAATTTCAAAGCATCTATTTGGATAATTTTGTGAATTCCTTCTAATTTATATGCTTTACTATTTGTTTTAATATACTTACAGGATTGATAACTTATATCAACGCTAGTAAGCTTTTTGACACCTCTTGATATAAATTCAAAGGAAATACTTCCGAGTCCAGCAAATAAGTCTAGAACATGTAATTTCTCCATGCTAGTCGTATTTTCTAGAATATTAAATAAACCTTCTTTGGCAAAGTCTGTCGTGGGTCGAGAGGTAAAGGCTTTCATTTTCTTGAAACGCATACCCTTCAAAGAACCTCTTATTATTCTCACGATAAAAATTGAATTAATTCTTTATCTGACCGCGTATTAAGGATTAATTCATTTAATACTTTAATTTTCTTAAAAAGAATTTTTGCCTCTTTTATCTGGGTTTCTGTACCGTTTAGTACAATGTTCTTCGCTTTCTTAGGTAGCTTATCAAGGTGTGCAATTAAAAAATAGATAATGTCTGTCACCGTTGTATATTCAATACAGTTGAATGAAAAAAGTTTTTGATTTTGTAGCTTTATCAAATCAAAAGTATTGTCTTTGATTACAATATGCACTTCATTTTTTTCTTTTTGATTGCTCAGTATTTTATCGAGATATTTTTTTGAGCTGTTCATTATGGCAATTTGGGGCATATTTTCAGAGCAGAAATTGACGAACCAGTTAACTATTGTGCTAATAAAATGCGCGTTAATAACATCTATTTTTTCATCATAAATAGATTTATTCTCACCAATTTCAGGATAATTTAAGTTAAAGTAGGCCTCTTTTTTTTCTGTGTTATAAATTTCATTCGGGATCAAAATACCCTCAGCAGCGTCGAAAATTATTTCTTCTATATCAATCCCTTTCTGAATGACATGCTCTTGGATTAAATGTTTGATTCTATCCTCAGTAAATTTACCGTAGACATCTATTTTGTATGGTTCTAGGAGGTCTAAACCGGAGTGTTTGTCCTTAACGAAAATTTCTTTCTCTTTGAAAAAAAGTATAGCGGAAGCCATTTCTTACTGAACTTCCCACGAACCTGAAAGGTCACTGTTATCCAGTTTTCCAAAGAACATGGACTCTTTTTGCGATGAGCCTTTTATTTCTGTTAACGGTAATATTCCCTCAATCCTTATCGTAGGTAGCGTGTCTCCTCCAATAACCACCGAAGCTGTATCAATTTTCCACTCTTCTTTCTTGTCGGTAAAAGGAATATATTTTAAGTTTTCGGCTGAAAATTCACCGTAACCATTGTCTTTACGATCTTTGACATAACTTCTGTTTTTAGAGAATGTGGTTTCTATGAATGATACGTTTATCGTGTCCCTTCTAAACCCAATCAGGTCTATTGGCCTTTCGGGCCATTTAGATAGATAGTATGCCTCAAGCTCATTCATTTTGTTATCAATGGCTTGACCTCTTTTATACAGGTTAAATTGAATCAAATAATCTCTCTCTTGTTCCGTAATCTTTCTGCTTGGTACAGAACCTTCAGCATCTAAAATCGATATACTGTCTTCCTTGATAAAGTTTACAAGTGTCTTCCAATCATGAGCATAAACTTTATGTTTCGATAAATAAGCTTTTTGTGCTGTTTGTACGTCCCTCAAGTTTCTTATTGACAAGCCTTTACATGCTTTATAATTGTTGTTGTGTTCCACGGTATCGGATATAGATGCATATGTAAAACCCAAAACAATTAATGCCATCCCAAGAGAAATAAAGCCAATAATTTTAGTCGTCTTGGCTGATAGTTTTCCGGACACATTCATTGCTGAAATAATGGCGCTTCCTAATATGACAATTGCTGCGAAAATGAATTCAATGGATTGCTCATTCATGAGACCTGTAAGCAAAAGTATAAAACCGATTAGACCGAAAATAAAGGGAACCGAATATTTTTTAATGAGTAAGGCAATATTTAGCATAACAATTCTTGTAATTTAACTGTTACAAATCTACAATATTTAATTTTACTGCGACCACGACAATTATAAATTTTGGATTAAACCAGTTTTAAGAGAAATGAAACAAAATAAATTCTTTCAAAATGTCATTTCCTTAAGTGATTTTCAACTATCGCGAGATCAATTATCTGCCACCGAATTGTTTGCTAGTTTTCTGGAAAAGGATTTCGTCAGCGGTCTGTCTGTTTTTATTCTCGTAGGTTACGCAGGTACGGGAAAATCAACGCTGACATCGCTTTTCAATAGTGTTTTAAGGCAGGGCAAAGTAAACACAAGATTAGCAGCACCGACGGGTAGGGCAGCAAAAGTTTTATCGGTATATGCGGATCAGAAAGCTCAGACGATACATAAAGAAATTTATTTTGGAGGCAATGCTTTAGAGGAGCGGATTAAATTAACACCATTGAAAAATAAACATAGAAACACCATATTTTTCGTAGACGAGGCTTCAATGATTCCTTCAGGTATTCAGGGAGAGAACGACATACTAAGTGATTTGATTCACTATGTGAAAGAAGGCTCTAAATGTAAGCTAGTACTCGTTGGAGATATCGGTCAACTTCCTCCTGTAGGTCAGGAATCTTCCCCCGCATTGGATACAGGTTTTCTTGAGAGGTCATTCAGGAATTTAAATGTTTATAATGCTAAACTCAAACAAATATTTCGCACAAGTGAGGCCTCGTCTATCATTTCAAATGCTACCTACATCAGGAATAAAGCTATTTTTCAAACACCCTTTATCATTGAGCAAGATGAAAATACCACGGCCTTGCAAGGTCATGAAGTACAAGAAAGATTGGAAAATAGTATCTATGCAAAGGGTTCGGACAACGTGGTAGTCCTTACATTGTCAAACAAACAAGCGAATAGGTGGAATAATGGGATCAGACAAAGTATTCATTTCCGTGAAGAAATGCTCGAGACGAATGAATCCCTGCTCGTCATTCGCAACAATTATTTTTGGATTGAACCAACATCGCCGCTCGGTTTTCTTGCTAATGGAGAGAATATACATGTGGAAAAGGTCATTAGGGAGGAGGAAATGTATGGTTTTCAGTTTGCCAAGGTTTTGATCTCTTTTCCAAACTACCCCGAGGAGGCTTTCAAAGAAGTTTTAGTTTTAAAGGACACCTTAATCATTGAGACGGCCAACTTGAGCCGAGATCGAATGAAAGAGCTCTTCTTCGAGATAGAGAAGGATTATGGGCACATCAGCGTAAAGTCGAAACGATATCATGCGATTCTTATGAATCCCTACTTCAACGCATTACATGTGAAATATGCAAATGCTTTAACTGTTCACAAAGCACAGGGAGGCCAGTGGCTTGATGTATACATAGATGGTTCGTATATCCCTGAGCAAATGAAGGATACTTCATATCTACGTTGGTTGTATACAGCGGCAACTCGTGCAAAAGAGAATTTGTATTTGGTCAATTTCCCTCCGGAGTTTTTTCAAAATTAGCTCGTATAAAAAAAAACTTCCTCTGATGTGTTTGTAAGCATTAATAGGATATTTTTGTTAGTAATGATGAAATTCTTTAGTGAAAAAAACTTTTCCAAATGGTCTCTTATTATTGGAGCATTGCTCGTGCTATCTACTGGCTTCTTAGGTTATAAAGCCACTGAACTCAAATTTGATTATGATTTTGAAAAGTTTTTCCCTGCTGAAGATAAAGATGCTGATTACTTTTATGAGCATAGGGAAAAATTTGAGTATGATAATAATTTTATTCTAATTGCGCTTGAAAACAAAAAAGGAATCTTTCAAGTTCCTTTTATGAAAGAGGTCGCAAGTCTCATCGATAGGCTTCAAACTGAAATACCATACGTAACAGGTGTTCGTTCCATTACCAATCAAAATGAAGTTTCACTTTTTGGCATCAACAATACTGTTGAAAGACCTTATGTAGATCTCAAGAGGTGGGAGGAGGATCCGTCCTTTATAAAAAAGGATTCATCTAGAATTTACAGTAGTAAGGAGCTATTGAATACCTTGGTTGCACGTGATGGCAAATCCGTCTGCGTATTTCTAAAGCATGAAAATGGTCTTTCCGTGGATAAAAGTGACACTTTAGTAACGGCTTTAAAACAAGTTATATCTGATTATGATTTTGGTGGTGTTCATTTAGCGGGAACTACCGTAGGTCAGCGTTATTATATTGATAAGATGAATTATGAGCTGCTATTTTTTATGGCACTGAGTGCTGTTTTAGTGATACTTTTCTTGTTTATCGCATTTCGATCGGGTTGGGGTATTTTAGTCCCTCAAGTAGTTATTTTTGCTTCGATGTTATGGGTCATTGGTGGAATGGGTCTATTTGATAGCCCCATGAATATTTTATTGACAACACTTCCCTCTATAATGTTTGTTGTGGCTATGTCTGATGTCATTCATTTAGTTTCAAGATATATGGATGCGTTACGTGATGGCTTTTCTAAATTTAAATCTATTAAAATAACAATTAGGGAGGTCGGTTTTCCTACTTTTTTAACCTCATTAACGACATCAATAGGTTTCTTTTCTCTTTATTTTATAAATGTCCAACCTGTAAAAATGTTTGGTTTAATTATAGGAATCGGTGTTCTTTTGGCTTTCTTCTTGTCTATTTTATTTTTACCGATTCTTTTTTATTATTTCCCCTCTCCGAATATTATTAAGAAAAGAAAGGAAACACTGTGGGGTATGTTTTTACCCAAAGCTTATGAATGGATAATAAACCATCAAAGTCGAGTTTGGATTGCTTCCGGTTTATTTATTGTTGTTTCTATTATCGGAATGACCTTCCTCAAGTCAGACAACTTATTGATGGATGACTTAAAGGCATCGGATCCTATTAAGGCTGATTTCTATTATTTTGACCAACATTACGGAGGATATCGTCCTTTTGAATTGGCCATTAATGTAATAGATACAAATAATACCGTATGGTCATTGGATATTCTTAAAGAACTTGAGGAAGTGGAAACTTACCTTGAAGATACATTGGGGGTGGAGCTCAAAACTTCGCTTGTGCAGTCCCTCAAGGTCTTGAGTCGATCTTCTCATTTTGGTGATGAATCTTTTTTTAGGTTACCTAGAAAGAAGAGAGATGTGAAAAGATTTCGAAGGTATTTGAAAATAGCGGAGCGTGGATCATTACTTCCTCTTTTCCTTGATACTACCGAACGTTTGACTAGAATTCAAGGGACGATTCCTGATTTGGGAAACAATATCATAACTGCACGTACAAATCGTTTTAAGGCTTATTTGAAGCAAAGGAATTTTCAAGATATTCAAGTGCGCGTCACTGGATCAGCTTATTTATTAGACAAAAATATTCGATATTTATCAAATAGCTTAATTTATGGATTACTGCTCTCAATAGGCGTCGTTTCTGTAATTATGGGGCTTGTTTTTAGGTCTTTCAGGATGGTTTTGATTAGCTTACTGCCAAATACGATTCCTCTTATTTTTATAGCAGCTATAATGGGTTATTTGGGTATTGAGGTAAAGACCAGTACCTCTATTATTTTTACGATAGCCTTTGGAATCGCGGTTGATGACACGATTCATCTCTTAGGTAAGTTTAAGTTTGAATTAATGAAGGGTAAGTCAGTTCCTGAAGCACTAAAACATTCTTTTATTGTCACAGGTAAAGCCATGGTGCTCACCACGCTCATTCTATGCAGTGGATTTCTTCTTCTTTTGTTTTCCACTTTTATGGGAACCTTTAATATGGGATTCCTTTTAGGGATTACATTATTTGTTGCGCTAATCTTCGATCTTACCTTGCTTCCGTTATTGATATTGACATTCTATAAGGAACCATCACAAGCCCATGATTGAAGTGCTTTGAGCTGAGCTGGGCTCTTTTTTTCTAATAGATTCAGCTTATATTTGGGATAAAAGTTACGGTGTACTACTGGTATTTTCTTTTCAATCATTCTTTTGGATCTCGCTATAGTTAGCTTTATGTCTCGCATATTAAAATAGCCAAGCCATTGTTCTAGGTCTCCTTCCAACTTTATGTCATTTACAGCTATTATTTCGTCTCCAACATATAGACCGCACATATCTGCGGGTGATCCTGAAAAAAGACCATGAATGATGTATTTTGATTTTGAGTATTTCAGCTTTATACCCAAGGTATTTTCAGAAATTAATTTAGAATCAATAAGTTTCATTTCAAGACCAAAAAATGCTAATGCCTCTTGAAGTATTGGCTCATATGAGTGTGTTCCATTGATATAATGATTAAAGAAATTTTGGAAGGAAATACCAGAAATATTTTCAAGTAGGTTTTGGTAGTCTCTTTCGTTGTAACCTTCTTTACTAACTTTTGTATTGTAGTATAAACGCCGCATAGCTTCCTCAATACCATACTTATTTTTTGTGTTTTTACGAATTAAATAATCTGTCACAAATGCGAGGAGACACCCCTCTACATAAATCGATACCTTTCGGCCCGGAGCACCTTGAACATAACCGTCCAACCATGTGTCAAAGGAAGAATCTCCAACCGAAGTATAAAACCGAGCCGGATTGTCGAAATGTCTCTGAAACTGAACCTGAAGTTCCTTTAAGTAATCTTTAATCTTAAAAATACCACTTTTAAGTAGGTATAAGTCTCCCATGTAAGTTGTTATTCCCTCGTATATATAGCCGAGCTTGGAATAATTTTCATTTCTGAAATCATAAGGACGCATTGCAGTAGGTCGGATACTCTTTACATTCCAGACATGATATAGTTCATGAGATGATACACCAAGTAGCTCCGAATATAGCCCTTTAAAAACATCATAGGAAGGCCCTAATGCAATAACTGTACTATTTAGGTGTTCCACTCCATGGTATGCCTTAAAGGGAGGAGTATGAATTAAAAAATGAAACTCTTTTGAGGGAAATTCACCAAAATCCTCTATTTGTTTGCTTGTAAATCTTTCAAAGTCATGTATTAACTTTTTCCATGGAACATCTTGTAAGTCATTAAACCAAATATGAAATACACTTCCATTAACCGAATAGCTTTTATTCAAAAGTGAACCGGAACATATAAAAGGTGCATCAAATAGTTCATCAAATGAGTCTGCAGCTAGTTTTCTTTCAGAAATATTGAGGCTCGTAGCTATTTTCCAATCTTTAGAGATATGTAGTTCAATTTCTATTAAACTATCGAAGTGCTCATTGGTGTATATCAAACAATTTACAGGATTGACATAAAGCATGTCTTCACTGACGTATGTTGATCCAGCATTCAGTTCATTACTGTAATACTGATATTTGATATTGAGTGATTTTGATTTACCAGAATTTATTATCCATGAGTCCTTAGACTTTTTGGTAAAGGGGAGCAATTGATTTTTTTCATTAAAAACCTTAAAACCTCTGATATTTTTAGCAAAATTTGCGACTTCATATCTTCCTGGTCTCCATGAAGGAAGAAATATTTCAATATGCTCCTGATTTACAGTAAAGCTACATTCTATATGGAGATATTGTTCATTGGGTTTTGGAATAGATAAATGAAAATTCATACTGCCTTTTGATTCAATTAGATATACATCTCCTCTCTCAAATTTATGACCTTTGCATCCTTGAGGTAATGATCATAGGTCATCATTTTATCAATTGTTCCGGTCGGTGTTATCTCAACGATTCGGTTCGCAACTGTATTTACAAGCTCATGGTCATGCGAGGTAAACAATAATGTGCCTCTATATTCTGCCATGGCATTGTTTAAGGCGGTAATAGATTCAAGATCTAAATGATTGGTTGGTTCATCCATCAAAAGTAAGTTGCCTTTTGTCAACATCATTTTTGAAAGCATGCAACGCACCTTTTCACCTCCAGATAAAACAGTTGCAGATTTCATTGCCTCTTCACCTGTGAATAACATACGTCCTAAGAATGTTCTTAAATATACGTCTTCTTTTTCTTCGTCTGTTTGGGCAAATTTTCTCAGCCAGTCTATTAGTGATTCTTTTGATTCAAAATAGTTAGCGTTATCATTGGGTAAATATGCACTTTTTATCGTTGTGCCAAATGTGAATTCCCCAGCGTCTGGTTTCAATGAACCATTTAGAATTTCGAAAAAACTTGTTAATGCTAATGAGTTTTTGGAAACAAAAGCTATTCGATCTCCTTTATTAACAATTAGATTGATATCCTTAAAAAGAACTCCTTCAGAGGAGCTTTTACTCAGTCCAGAAATTGAAAGGATTTGATTTCCTGCATCTCTTTCCTGATGAAACGTAATACCAGGATATTTTCTTGAAGAAGGCTTAATTTCCTCTAGATCGAGATTGTCGAGCATTTTTCTTCGGCTTGTGGCTTGTTTAGATTTTGCTGCGTTTGCCGCAAACCTGGAAATGAATTCCATAAGTTCTTTTTTCTTCTCCTCTGCTTTTTTATTCTTATCTGTTCTTTGTCTTAATGCAAGCTGAGAAGATTGATACCAAAAGGAATAATTACCTGTAAAAAGATTGATTTTAGAAAAATCAATATCGCATACATGTGTACAAACAGTATCCAGAAAATGCCTATCGTGCGAAACGACAATAACAGTATTTTTAAATTCGAAGAGAAATTCTTCAAGCCAAGCAATAGTCCTTATGTCTAAATCGTTGGTTGGTTCATCCAGAATGAGTACATCAGGGTTCCCAAATAAGGCTTGTGCCAATAAAACCCTTACCTTGAGATCGCTTGCAAGATCTTCCATTAAAAGGTAATGCTTACTTTCGTCAATCCCTAAATTACTCAGTAGTGCTGCTGCATCTGTTTCAGCATTCCATCCTTCCAAATCTGCAAATTCTGCCTCAAGCTCACCTGTGCGCATTCCGTCTTCTTCACTAAAATCTGGTTTCGCGTATATAGTATCTTTTTCAACCATGATTTCATGAAGACGCTTATGACCCATGATAACCGTTTGCAAAACCGTTTCTTTATCAAACTCAAAATGATTTTGTTTGAGAACGGCCATTCTTTTTCCGGGCTCGAGGTTTATAAGTCCAGTTGTTGGGTCTTGTTCACCAGTTAAAATTTTTAGAAAGGTGGATTTACCCGCGCCATTAGCGCCAATTACACCATAGCAGTTTCCATTAACAAATTTTAAATTTACATCATCGAAAAGAATACGTTTTCCGAATTGCAGTGATAGGTTCTGTACACTAAGCATCTAAAGTTTTTTTGCAAAGATACGGATTTCTCCTATTCCTTTGAACAGGTATAAACGAATGCTGGTGGTATGTTTAGCAGACATGACTTAATCTTTACAGAAGAAAATACTTTTTGAAGCATTTTTTGAGATTGAAGTGTGTATTGGAATTGGATATATTTTCCTTTTTTCGAAAGTACATCGCTTGCCGAGAGTACAATCCTATTTCTAAGAAATGTGGGCAAAACTGCAAGGGGCAGAGAAGAAATAATAATATCCGCTTGAGATAATTTAAGCTGTTTAAGGTAAAGTGCTAAATCTGTAGCAGACCCATTAACTAATGTCAACCTTGGATCGCTAAATTGCTGCTTGAGATTATTGTAAAAACTTGTATTAATTTCAATGACTAAAAGTTTTGTCTTTGGACCAATTAATTCTAGCAGTTTTTGGGTGAAAACACCTGTTCCTGGACCAAATTCAACAACAACATTTGCCTCAGAAAGTGACAAGTTACCCATCATTTTCTTGGTGAGGTATTTCGAGCTGGGTGCAATGGCTCCCACTTTATTGTTTTTGTTTAAAAATTCTTTAAGAAATGAGGCGGTTTTCAAGTATTCAGTTCATATTAAATTGCTTATCTCTAATCACACCTATCACCTTTCCTTGAAGTTTTGATACATCGAAAGGTGAATATAGTTTATCTTTTTTCGAGAGAAGGTTTGAGTCAAATTTTTCGCTTGGGTCAAATATAGTAATATTTGCAATGCAATCTTTTTCAATTGGTTCCATAGAGATCCCAAGAATATCTGCGGGTCTGTCTGAAAGAATTGAAATTAGCTCAGCTAATTTTATTTTTGAATTTGTATTCATTGCGGCAAAAACAGTTTGAATATGAGGCGCACCGAATGAAGCACTTTCGAAATCCACTTCTTTTTCATCTTCATCAGTAGGCCTGTGATTCGAAACAACACAATCAATAGCTCCTTCTGACAATGCTTTAACGAGGGCCTTTGTATCTTTTATGTCGCGAAGAGGAGGTAATGTTTTAAATTTAGTATTGAATGTCAGAACTTCAGAGTCGTCAAGGCACAAATTTATAACATGCGCCTCAGCCGTCACACGTAGTCCTCTTTTCTTTGCTTTTGCAATTAACTTAGCACCCTCTTGAGTAGATACTCCGCTAATATGTAGGCACCCTCCGCTATATTCTAGTACCCTCAAATGTCTTTCTATTTCAATGATTTCTGAGATATTAGGATCACCTTTGAGTCCTGTTTTGAGTGAGGCACCACCTTCATTTACCTGACTATTTTTAGATAGTGATGAATTCCCCAAACTCACTGTAATTTTGCCCGAAAAATTTTGTGCATACATGAGTGCATTACTCAGAACTGAGGCATCTGTAGATATTCGATCATCTGTGAAAAAAGCGGCACCGGATTGTTGCATATCATAGAGCTCTGCTAGTTCTTTACCTTTCATTTGTTTGGTTAAACAGCCCATAGCAATAATTCCCGTAGTTTTTTGTTTGGCTTTTCTTTGAAGAGAATCTATAGAAGCCTTTTGATCCATAACAGGCTGAGTAGATGGTAGCACACCTACTCGTGTAAATCCACCTTTTGATGCTTTATCTAAGCCTGATTCGATTGTTTCTTTGTATTCATAACCTGGATCGCAAAAGTGTGCTTTCAAGTCAATCCAGCCCTTGGAGACATGTAAGTCTTTGGATTCAATAGTCTTGTAGGTTTTATCTGGTTTTATCTGATTTGCGATTTCAATGATTTTGCCATTGTTAATAAGTATGTCCTTATGCTCGTTATGAAAAGCAGAAGTATGATCTATGATTTTGGCTTGTTTAAGTAGTAATTTCATGACTTATTTTTTCCAGAATTTAGCAATTAAAATTTCACACAGTATTGCCAAAATTGTAATAAAGATACAAATACGCCAATACTCTTTCGTATGATTCAATTTTATTTTTGAGACATCTATTTTTTCGTTAAATATTTGACTGCTAAGGTTTTTAATTCCTTTACCTCTTAGTTTTTTCTTCATCAATTCTAAATCTGTCAGCGCTACGGAGGATTCCTTTCTATTAAAGTTTAGGGCTAATACTTTTAAGGTATCTTTTTGTTTCAGTACAAAGTTTCCTTGACGAAGATATTCCATAGCCTCTATTCCTGATAAATCAATATAGTTATAGGCGTCTTTTTGAATGGTTTTTGGAATAAAATCGGTTGTATTATTTTGCAGCTTGACTGGTCCATCATTTACTGGATCGATGTCAAAGGAGATAAGTTTGTCTTGGCCTATGAAGTGGTAGGGTAGATTATCGCTTCCGGCCATTTCGGCAATTCGAATGCACAATACAGGGAATAGCGTATTTTGTGTAATGTCTGAGCAGTTTTCTTTTAAACATGAATAGAGTGCAAAGGATTGTTTATCAAGTGATTTATAAAATACAGGGCTTTCATCCCTCAGTTTTAGAAGTGCAATTGCTGAGGTATTCTTTGGATTTGTCCTGTGAATAAAATTGAAATTAGGAAGATTTAGACCTTTTTCTTCTTTTTTCTCAAATACACCGTCAAACGTTGGGTCTTGCAATTCTATTTTTTTGGCTTTAAGCGAAATGTATTGTGAAGATTTGATTTGAGGTAATCCCAATTGACTTAAAAGGGGGTTAAGTGCATCTTTTTCAATTTTATTTGCGGGAAGGATCAATATATTTCCTCCTTGACGCTTGAATTTTAGAATATCAGCGCTTAAACCAGTTGAAACAGTTGTAATCCCATTAAGTATAATTAACTTTTTGTTGTCAAAGGAGGATTGATTGACTTTGTTAATTGGCGTCTCTGTGACCTCAAAATAAGACTCCGTACTAAAAACTTTTGCTACACTTTCATTTGCATCTTTACCATTTATAATCAAGACTTCGCGGTTTGTAGCTGTTTGGTAGCTAAAAAAGAATTCGTCATCCCAGTACATCATTTGGTCTCGTAATTCTATTTTGCCTTTGGAATTTCCCTTGGGCTGCATCGGAATATTTACTGAGCTAATAACATTACTATCTCCAGAAATATTTACGAAAATGTCTTTAGAAAAATCATTCACTGTTAAGCTAAGCTCCATGTTGACGATTTCCTCAGGACTCTCATTGTTAATTCGAAAAAAGAGCTCGTTTTCTTCAAAAGCTCTGTGCGTTTTTTTTCGGAACCACAGGGAGTCAATGTAACAGTTTTCTTTCTTTTGCGGTTTAAACTGCCAGAGGTTAATATTCGAAATAGAATCAGGATTGATTGCTTTTATGTTGAAAAATTCAGTTTGAAAATCGCTTAAAAATAATAGTTCATATTTTTTTTTATCCTGTTCTCTCTTTGTTATTTTTTGTATTGCTTCTTGCTGCCAGTTGAAAATAGCACTGAAGTTTCTTTGAATCGGTGAGTATTTTATAAGGTCAATTTCTTCTTGTATACTTTTGGCGTCAATGATACGCTGTTGCACCGCACTTAGCTCGTTTGTGCTTAATATGTAGCGTTGATTGGTAGGATAAGTGTTGATGAGTTTTTTGGCAGCTTCTTTTGATTCCGATAGAAGTTCTCCTTCTATACCTTTTGCAGACATCGAAAATGAATTGTCTATAAAAATACTTACTATCGTTTCTTTAGCTTTGTTGACATCGTTTGATGGGTTTGTATATGGCTGAGCAAAGGCAATCACCAAGAAGGTGATTGCAATAATTCTACAAATTAAGATTAGTAGGTTCTGAATCTTTTTTACCGCTTTCTTTTCTTTTTGAAATCGCTGCATAAAACGAAGAGAAGAAAAGTAAGTTTTTTTATGTCTTCTGAAGTGAAAAAGATGAATCAGAATTGGGAGAGCGAGTAGGAGCAAGAACCAAAGTGTATTTGGGTACAAAAAATTCATCGGCTACAAAAGTAGTTAAAGTTCATTGCTGCGCAAGAATATAAAATCAAAAAAAAATGTCCCGAAGGACATTTTGGTTTAATTTTTTGATTTGTCATACCACTCTTTGAATTTTTCTTCATTGCCACTAGCCCTGTAAGCCATGGCTAAATTCTTCATGACTGATTTATTATCAGGAAAGGCAACAATCATCTTTTCAAGACTTGGAATTGCTTTTGTTAAAAGCTCTTTTTTCTTATCCTCTAATTGGGTGACTCTTGGATCTCGATAATCCAAATCTCTTGCTTCATCACCTATGGCAATACTCCAATCCATATATAGAGCCGCAAGGTTAGAGTGCGCATTTACATATTCTGGATCAATTTCAATTGCCTTTAATAGATTAGATTCCGCTTTTTCATTTTGCTTTAGTTCAATGTACGAGGTTCCAAGTATGTAATAGAGCTGTTTATTATTTGGATCTATTGCGAGAGCGTCGTTGATGTATTTTTCTGATTTATCTGTGTCCCCACTTTTCAAGGCAATGTTGATATAGTTGGTTAACACCGTCATATCATTTGGGAATAATTCGTTAGCGATATCTGATAATTCTTCAGCCTTTGAAAGATCTTCCGTTCTTATCAAAGAGTCTGCAACGTATCTGTAGGTTGCCATAGCATTTACTTTCGCATCTTCGTACTCTTGACCTAAAAATAGTTTCACTTGATAGGCTCCTGCAAAACTCATAAAGGCCATTTCATAGTTTTTATTTTCATACATGGTCAATCCCATGTTAAAATATTGATCAACCCGATTACCAATGAATTGTTCCGCATCCTGTATATATTTTCCTTTTGGATCATTAAGTACCTTCATAAAGCTCTCCATAGAAATATCTTTGTATTCCTCTAATAAAACTTCATCAGTTGTTTTTCCTGACATAGCATCGATTTGTGCCACTTCAATCAAGGCGAAGTATACCATACCTCTGTATAGGTGCATTTTCATGTCTTCTTTTGTTTCTGCATTCACAGCAGCGAGATCTATGAAGTCCTTGGCTTTTGTAACGGTTTCTTTTGCTTTTCCCGCTCCAGCAATCGGATTGTATTTCTTCATGAGCATGGCGGCATCCGTGACATTTTTTTTCTGACTAAAGCTGAATCCAGCAGCGAAAAGAAATACGATGGATAAAATAGTTGTCTTCATTTTCATATTTGTTAATTTATGTGTGCACTTTCAAATCTTGTGCCATTTTTTAATTGATTACGATTCACCAGTTTTTTCATCTTTGGATGAATTATTTTCAGAGCTATCTTTTTGTTCTTCCTCACCTGACAAGGAAATCTCTTCTCCAGCTTCATCTTCATCACCTCGTGGAACTCTTGCAATTGCTGCAATCTCTGAAGCGCCTTTAAGATTAATGAGTCTAACTCCTTGTGTTGCTCTTCCCATGGTTCTGATACTATCAACGTTCATTCGAATTGCTACACCGCTTTTTGTGATGATCATTAAATCATCCTCGTCCACTACGTTTTTGATTGACAGTAAATCTCCCGTTTTACTTGTGATATTCAGTGTTTTTACGCCTTTACCGCCTCTATTGGTAATTCTGTACACTGGTTCCATGTCTTCTGGATCATTAAGATAGGTTCGCTTTCCATATCCTCTTTTGGAAACCACTAAAATGGTTGTGTATACATCCTCAACACATATCATTCCTACAACCTCCTCCTTGCTCTCGTCTATCTTAATGCCCCGCACACCGGATGCGTTGCGCCCCATTGGTCGAACATTTTCTTCATTGAATCTAATTGCTCTACCTGAACTTGAGGCTAATACAATCTCGTTTTCTCCGTTCGTGAGCTTCGCTTCAAGCAACTCGTCATTCTCTCTAATAGTGATCGCATTGATTCCGTTTGTACGTGGTCTCGAATAGGCTTCAAGAGAAGTCTTTTTAATGACACCCATTTTAGTACACATTACGATGTAGTTGTTGTTGATGTAGTCTGTATCCGTTATGTCTTGTACTTTTACGTATGCCTTTACCTTATCGTCTTGAGGTATATTTATGAGATTTTGAATGGCTCTTCCCTTCGCAGTTTTAGTTCCTTCCGGAATTTCAAATATACGCATCCAAAAGCAACGGCCTTTTTCAGTAAAAATTAATAGGTAATTATGGTTTGTTGCGACGAAAAGGTGCTCCAGAAAGTCTTTTTCACGAGTTGTTGATCCTTTGGATCCCATGCCACCTCGATTTTGAACTTTGTATTCAACAAGGCTGGTTCTTTTAATATATCCCGCATGAGATATTGTTACGACGACCTCCTCATCGGCGATAAGGTCTTCAATTCGCATTTCGCTTGCACTATACTCAATAACCGATCTTCTTTCATCACCATATTTCTCCTTGATTTCAAGAAGCTCTGTTTTAATAATGTCCATTCTTCTCGTCTCATTAGCGAGAATATCCTTCAAATCAGCAATGGTTTTCACTAATTCATCATACTCTGCTCTCAGTTTATCTTGTTCTAATCCTGTAAGTTGTCGAAGTCTCATGTCGACAATTGCACGTGTTTGAATATCTGAGAGGCTAAATCGCTTTGCTAAATTCTCTTTGGCTTTATCCGGTGATGCCGAACCTTTAATTATCTCAATTACTTCATCTATATTATCTGAGGCAATGATAAGCCCTTCTAATATATGTGCTCTTTCTTCGGCTTTGCTGAGCTCATATTGTGTTCTTCGAACAACAACTTCGTGTCTGAATTCTACAAAGTTTGAGATCATACTTTTTAAGTTTAGAAGTTCTGGCCTTCCTTTTACTAAGCATATGTTATTAACTGAGAATGAAGTTTGTAAGGATGTATACTTGAATAATTTATTTAATACAACATTCGCAATTGCATCTCTTTTTATCTCAAAAACAATGCGCATTCCATTTCTATCTGATTCATCACGTAAATCTGATATTCCTTCGATTTTTTTATCGTTCACAAGTTCTGCTGTTTTTCGGATCAAATCAGACTTGTTCACTTGATAGGGTATCTCAGTAACAATAATTTGCTCTTTACCACTATTGTTCTCCTCAATTTCTGCCTTTCCTCGCATCACAATTCTGCCTTTCCCTGTAAGGAATGCATCCCGCACTCCTTCGTATCCATAGATGATACCACCTGTTGGGAAATCGGGAGCTTTTACATATTTAAGAAGTTCCTCATCTTCAATATTCTTGTCACCAATGTAGGCGATTGTTCCATCAATAACCTCAGACAGGTTATGGGGTGCCATATTCGTAGCCATACCAACAGCAATTCCCGAAGCCCCATTTACTAATAAGTTTGGTATTTTGGTGGGCAGTACGCTAGGTTCGTTTAGACTGTCATCAAAGTTGGGGCGAAAATCAACCGTGTTTTTGTCAAGATCGTCAAGCATTTCCTCAGAAATCTTTTTAAGACGCGCCTCGGTATACCTCATTGCTGCCGGGCTATCGCCATCAACTGAACCGAAGTTACCTTGTCCATCCACTAAGGGGTATCTTAAGGACCAGTCTTGAGCCATTCGCACCATAGTGTCATATACAGAGCTATCTCCATGAGGGTGATACTTTCCAAGTACTTCGCCAACAATTCTTGCCGATTTCTTGTATGGTCGATTTGAATATACACCAAGATCTTGCATTCCGTATAGCACTCTTCGGTGAACAGGTTTAAAACCATCTCTAACATCTGGTAATGCTCTTGAAACGATTACCGACATCGAATAATCGATATAGGCCGATTTCATTTCATCCTCTATGTTAATTTGAATTATTTTCTCTCCGTCTGTCATATTTTTTCTACTCTATGAATTATGTTTCGAACACTCAACTGTCACTTGAATCAAATTTACGAATTAAGCGGTCTGAAAAACATTCTTTTGAACGTATTTTACTAACAAAATCCGGTTATAAATTGTGGATAAATAGGCGTATTTGACAAATTATTCATATTATATTTGTAATGTAATGAATAGAATTTAAATAATGGAAGCTAAATTTTCACCCAGGGTAAAAGATTTATTATCGCACAGCCGACAGGAGGCTTTTCGACTAAAGAATGAATTTGTCAGTGCCGAGCATCTTTTGTTAGGACTAATTAAGCTCAATGAAGGGACAGGTTTACGTATTATTAATGAGTTTCAACTTGATTTAAAGACCATAAAAGCTGAGGTTGATGTTTTACTAGAAAAATCTTCTGTAACTCAACTAGAAAACGCCAACTTGCCATTACTAAAGCAAACGGAAAATATAATTAAACAATCTTACCTTGAGGCCAAGCAGTTTAAATCTTCTATGATTGGTACAGCGCACATTTTACTGACGATTTTGCGCTATGAAGATTGTGCCGCTTGCAAAATTTTAAACAAATACGGAATAATGTACGAGAATGCAAGGGATGAATACGAAATTATTCTAGAGGAGTCAAAAGGGCCGAGGGCTGAGTTTCCTGGCAGCAGCAGTGAGGAGGAGGAACCTTTTTCTTCTCCATCTTCGAAAAAACCATCAGATTCAAAATCCAAAACCCCAGTTCTAGACAACTTTGGAAGAGACCTGACCAAAATGGCGGATCTTGGAAAACTTGACCCAATTGTAGGTCGCGAAAAAGAAATAGAGAGAGTAAGCCAGATTTTATCTCGCCGGAAAAAAAATAATCCTATTCTTATTGGTGAACCTGGTGTTGGTAAAAGTGCGATAGCTGAGGGTTTGGCGTTAAGAATAGTTCAAAGGAAGGTTTCTCGTGTACTTTTCAACAAGCGTATTATGTCCTTGGATTTGGCCTCTTTAGTTGCCGGAACCAAATATAGAGGTCAGTTTGAAGAACGTATGAAGGCAGTAATGCAGGAGATAGAGAAAAATCCTGATGTAATCCTATTTATAGATGAAATTCATACGATTATTGGTGCAGGAGGTGCAAGTGGTTCATTAGACGCCTCTAATATGTTCAAGCCGGCACTTGCAAGAGGCGAACTACAAGCGATTGGAGCAACCACATTAGATGAGTACAGGCAGCATATTGAAAAGGATGGTGCACTTGAAAGAAGGTTTCAAAAGGTGATTATTGAGCCTACCAACTCAGAGGAGACCTTTCAAATTTTAATGAATATAAAAGAACGCTATGAAGATCATCATTCTGTAAGTTATACGGAAGATGCGATTAAAGCTTGCGTAAAGCTAACTGAGCGCTATATAACTGATCGTCATTTACCGGATAAGGCAATCGATGCTTTAGATGAGGTTGGATCGAGAGTACATATTACCAATATTAATGTTCCCAAAGAGATTACAGCGATTGAAGCAAGAGTAGAAGAACTAAAGGAAGAAAAGGCTAATGTAATTCGTTCTCAGCAATATGAAAAGGCAGCTGAACTTCGGGATGATGAAAGAAAACTTTTGGAAAAATTAGAAGCAGCAAAACTCAAGTGGGAGGAAGAATCTAAAAACAATAAAATCGAAGTTACGGAGGAACATGTCGCAGAAGTTGTCTCGATGATGTGCGGTATACCGGTAACCAAGGTGTCACAGTCAGAAACAGGAAAGCTAGTGGTCATGTCCGAGGATATAAAGAGTTTGGTGATTGGCCAGGATGAAGCCGTGAATAAAGTTGTGAAGGCAATTCAAAGAAATAGGGCAGGGCTTAAAGATCCAAATAAGCCCATTGGCTCTTTTTTCTTCCTTGGACCAACAGGAGTGGGAAAAACACAATTGGCAAAAATATTAGCGAAAAAGCTATTTGATACTGAAGAAGCATTGATTAGAATCGACATGTCGGAATATATGGAAAAATTTTCTCTCTCAAGGTTAGTTGGTGCTCCGCCGGGGTACGTTGGTTATGAAGAGGGTGGACAGCTAACCGAGAAGGTGAGAAGAAAACCATATGCGATAATCTTGCTTGATGAAATCGAAAAAGCGCATCCAGATGTTTTTAATTTGTTACTTCAGGTATTGGATGATGGACACATGACCGATGGATTAGGGCGTAAAATAGATTTCAAAAATACCATTTTAATTATGACCTCTAACATAGGAGCGCGTCAGCTTGCTGACTTCGGTACTGGTGTTGGTTTCGGAACACAGGCGCAGCAAGAATCTAAGGAGGAGAATGTCAAATCGGTAATTCAAAATGCTTTGCGAAAGGCATTTTCCCCAGAGTTTTTGAATAGAATCGATGATATGATTATGTTTAAATCATTGGGGAGAAAGGAAATTCATAGTATCATTGATATTGAGTTAACCAATCTATACGATAGAATATTGTCCTTAGGTTATAATATTTCTTTGACTGAAAAAGCTAAAGAATTCATTGTAGACCAAGGTTATGACGAGAAGTTTGGTGCGCGACCATTGAAAAGAGCAATACAAAAGTATATTGAAGATCCTCTTGCTGAGGAGATTATTAAATCAAGCTTCAAGGAAGGCGAGAAAATCTCAATGGATTTAAACAAAGCAAAGGATGGTTTGGCGGTCATCAAAAAGAAACCTAAAGGGACCCCCAAGGAAAATTCAAAGGAAAAAGATTCTGAATAAGCTTTATTTTTTGATGAGTTCGCCATTTCGGAGAAATCTTAATCTTGGTGCACCACTGTCTTTTCTTCTATTAATATGACCCTATACTTCGCTAGTTTTGCAGACGATTGATGTAATCAAAGTGGAAATCGTTTTAGAAAAGAATAGGTTCGTATTTTTATCAAAAACCCTGTAATTGAATATTGATACTATTGATATTTTTTGGCGAGAGTATTCCGTTTTTTCTGAATAATACTTTTTGATACCCCATCGATCTCTTTTTGTTTACACAAAATCCTCCATTGCTCTTTCGTGACTCAATAATTGTCTGAAATTATTTTTGGGACATTATGCTAGAAAATACGATGAGATTGAGGTATGAGAGCAATTTAAAATATGACACTTTTTCTCATAAACTTGGAAAAAGTATGACAGCATGTCTTAAAAACAATTGTGGCAGTATCTTTGTCATTGGATTAGAGAAATTAATGCAACATGGCAACTAAGAAGAAAAAAAATAGCAAAAAAGCGGAAAATGCTGAAAATGAAGCTAAAGTGGATCAAGACGCGCAAACCACGAATCAAGAAATTTCAGAAGAAAAAGAACTCACTCCTGAAGAGAAATATAATGAATTAAACAATCGTTTCTTGCGCCTCTATGCTGAATTTGAAAATTATCGAAAAAGGACGAATAAGGAACGACTGGATTTGATTACCAATGCCAATTCAGATTTGCTCAAGGAGCTTATTCCTGTGATTGACGATTTTGAAAGAGCCATAGAGAACAATGTTGAAGCGGATGATATCGCCGGAATTAAAGAGGGTTTTTCTCTTATCTATAATAAATACAAGGGATTATTGCAATCAAAAGGATTGAAAGCGATGGATTCTAAAGGAGAAGCGTTTGATCCTGAGCTCCATGAAGCCATTGCAAACTTGCCCACTGATGATAAGAAGATGAAAGGAAAAGTCATTGATGACGTTGAAAAAGGTTATTTTCTTAACGATAAAGTATTAAGATTTGCGAAAGTTGTTGTAGGTCAGTAATTCGAAAAATAGATGAGTCAGAAGAAAGATTATTATGAGGTTTTAGGATTGTCCAAAGGTGCATCCGAATCAGAAATTAAAAAGGCTTACAGGAAACTAGCCCTGAAGTATCACCCCGATAAGAATCCGGATGACTCTAAAGCCGAGGAGAAATTTAAAGAAGCTGCAGAGGCATACGAAGTTCTGAGTAATGCCGAGAAAAAAGCGCGTTATGACCAATACGGTCATGCTGGAATGGGTCAAGGTTTTGGGAGCGGTGGGATGAATATGGATGACATTTTCTCTCAATTTGGCGATATTTTTGGTGGAGCCTTTGGAGGTAGCTTTGGTGGAAGTAGAAGTAGAGGCGGAGAAAGAGTTGTTAAGGGTTCAAACTTGCGGGTCAAAATGAAAATGACGTTGGAGGACATCGCTAATGGTGTTCAGAAAAAAATCAAAGTCAATAAGTTGGTGAATGCAGATAATGTCACTTTTAAAAGTTGTTCTACGTGTAATGGCACAGGACGTATCACCCGTATGGCACAGACCTTTATTGGTGCAATGCAGACGCAATCTGCATGTAATGTCTGTCAAGGTGCAGGAAAGATGATTGATAAGAAGCCTTCTGAAGCAGACCAAAACGGTCTCATTAGGAAAGAGGAAGTGATCGAAATAGAAATCCCAGCTGGTGTGGAAGAAGGAATGCAGCTTAATGTCAGAGGGAAAGGTAATGCTGGTCCATTTAACGGTGTTCCAGGTGATTTGATTGTAGTTATAGAAGAAGTTGAACATGCTCATCTTAAAAGAGATGGCGATAATGTACATTACGATGCGTTCGTAAGCTTTATGGATGCAGTTCTTGGTGAAAGTGTTGAAATCCCTACACTTTCAGGCAAGGTAAAGATAAAGGTAGACCCGGGAACCCAAAGTGGAAAGGTGCTGCGGCTGAGAGGAAAAGGCTTGCCTAGTGTTCAGGGTTATGGGACAGGGGATTTATTTGTTCATATCAATGTATGGACGCCGACTAAAATATCAAAAGAAGAGAAAAATATTATTGAGAATTTGAAGAAATCTGAGAACTTCAAACCCAAAGCAGTTGATAAGAATAAAGGTTTTTTTAAACAAATGAAGGATATGTTCTCATGACTAGGTTTATCGACCTGAGCAAAAAAAAACCTTCAACACTAGCGCAGATAATAGCCACTGTATTGCTAGTTATATTTTTTTACTTACTTGGAGGATTTGGATTGCATATAGATTATGTTTTTAACTCTAGCGCAGACTCATCGGGTACTATTGACCTTCCAGAATACATATCTGCTCTGGGTAGCAATCGAGTATTTTTCTGGTTATTATTTCCATTTTTTATCGGTTTTGTCGTTTTTTTGTCGGCCATAAAATGGATTCATCGGAGACCGATCTTATCTCTTTTCACAAAAAGAAGTCGATTTGACTGGTACAGGGTATGGTTGAGCTTCTTGTTGGTATTTATCATTTTATCAATCACAACAGGAATTCAGATTTATTTTTCAGAGGATATGGTTTGGAATCTAGAGTGGTACCGTTTCATTCCATTAGTGGTTATTTCTTTTTTGATGATTCCTTTTCAGACTACATTGGAAGAATTGCTGTTTAGAGGATACCTTATGCAAGGATTAAAGACAAAGTTAGGCTCTAATATCTTTGCTGTTTTGCTTTCAGGTTTATTTTTTGGGTTGATGCATGCGGGAAACCCTGAAGTGGAGGTAATTGGTTTTCATGTGATATCTTACTACATCATCATTGGGATATTTTTGGGATGTTTAGTTATTTTCGATAATGGATTGGAGCTTTCTATCGGTTTTCATGCAGCGAATAATATTTTTGCAGCTTTAATCGTTTCAAATGACTGGCAAGTCTTCCAGACAGAAGCTTTATTTCTTGATTACTCCGCGCCTGAGTTTTCGTTGAGCATGTTGCTTATTTCTGTTTCTTTTCTTTTGCTCTTGGTGATTATTTTTAGGAAAATTTACCGCTGGAAGTCCCTAAAAGAATATTGGGTCTGAAAGGAGTATACTCCTTAACTTTTTTTAGATTTACACTTGTATGATTGAGATTTCCCATGTTTCAAAGTCTTTTCGACGTAAGGCCGTATTAAATAATGTTTCCTTGAATATTCCTAGTGGACAGATTACAGGATTTCTCGGTCCAAATGGTGCGGGTAAAACTACTTTGATTAGACTGATGAACCTGATGCATTTTCCAGATGAAGGTTTCTTAAAGTTTAATGGACAGCTACTTAAAAAGAATCATCTTAAAAATATTGGTTATCTTCCAGAGGAAAGAGGCTTGTACCCGGACTTGACAGTACAGGAGCAACTTACATTTTTTGCTAAGCTTCGAGGGTTGTCTAATACTGATGCGGCATCAAGTGCCAATTATTGGATTGAAAAGCTTGAAATGAAAGCTTGGAGAGATAAAGATGTTGAATCATTATCGAAGGGAATGGCGCAAAAAGTTCAATTCGCTGTTGCTGTCGTGCACGATCCAGAATTTTTAATCCTGGATGAACCTTTAACTGGTTTTGATCCTATCAATATTGATTTGATTAAGAAGCTATTATTCGAATTTAGAGGTGCCGGCAAAACGATTCTCTTGAGTACCCACAATATGCAAAGGGTCCAGGACATGTGCTCACATATTATCCTACTAAATAAAGGTGAGGTCGTTTCGGCATCCTCTTTGAGCGATTTATTGAACAGTAATGTTTCCAATCATTTTGTGGTTCGTTATAAGGGCACCGGAATTGCTTTTGCGAATGCACTTTGGACGGACTTTGAGCTGGTCAACCAGCTTGAGCTTTCCGATTCAATCATCGAGGCAAGGCTTTTGAAGCGTGGTGAAAAATCAGTTGATGATTTGATTAAAAACCTTCAAGGACATGTTTCTATTGAGGCTATTCATATGGAGCAACCTAATATGGATGATATTTTTATCAGCTTGCTTGAAAAAATGAACAACGAATGAAATCTATCTTTCTCATTTCTTGGAAGGAAATCAAGCAACGGGTGATGAATCGCTCGTTTGTACTGTCACTCATACTAGGACCGATTTTTATTATGATCTGTATCTATTTTTTGGTCAAAGCGGCAGATGAAGGTAAGAAAAATGTTCATGTTTTAATTGCAGATCCTGGAGATATTTTACAAGGTGTGATTTCTTCCAAAGAGGATCCTAATGTTCGGTATTCATTTGTTTCTGATTACTTGGAAATAGATGAGTTTGCGCAGGGGAAACCATATCAAAAATTTGATGCTTTACTAGAGGTTAATGAGAAAGTATTAAATAACAAAAAGGTTTTTATCTTTCATCGAGACTACTTTTCAAATCGTGTCCAGAATTCAATTCGCTTCACTATCGAACGAAGAATTGAGGAAGTGCTTATTGAGGAATTTTCGGATTTAACGGTTGATGCTTTTCGACAGCTAAAACAGCCCTTAAATTTAGATTTTCGAAGCATATTGAATCCAACAAATTCAAATGAAGGTGAGGCCAGATGGGTCGGCTATTTCTTTGGTTCGATAATTATTTTATTCACTTTATTCTATGGAATGTCTATCCTGCGTGGTGTTGCACGTGAAAAAGCCGATAGAGTCGTTGAAGTTATGGTTTCTATTGTTTCTCCAACTCAGCTCATGATAGGTAAAATTATTGGTGTGGGTGTAGCCGCCTTGATTCAGCTTGTTTTTTCACTAGTGCTCATTTTGTTTGGCTTGTATTTATTTAAGGAGCTTTTGTTTTCTGATTTTTTCTTAGATCATTCCGTATCCGGGGCTCAAGTTTCAGAAGGAGCAAATGAATTGCTTCAATATGAATTTCAGCGGGTTCGTAATAATGAGGTGATTCATTTGCTTTACGACCGAATCAATTT
>MDTC01227106.1_pt1 | contig 50054 bp, 32 predicted proteins | sample 811181 | NCBI WGS metagenome assembly MDTC01 (sample SAMN05326644, study PRJNA326480) | marine metagenome | isolation source: seawater | place: Pacific Ocean: North | collected 2011 | reverse complement strand
TGGCAATCTTTACTTTCTAGAACGACGTTCAATACGACGCATCAAAACGAACTGCCAATGCAAGTGAAATAGCAGTCTCCACCAAAGGCCGCCGGATGGTCCTCTCGCGAAAAGGACATACAACATCGAGGTCGGACACAAGGCCCGACCCTACGAAAAAAATGCAACATCATACTCATGCGTTTACTTCGCGAGAGGACCACTAAAACCCGGTGTTGTAGAACATGACAGGTGTCTTTGACTTCAATCGATCGTCGGGAGGTTCGGGGTGGCAAGAGAGAGCTGGAAGACACCATATTGACCGTCTGAGACAAGAACATTGTCGTTCATAAACGAAACGTGTCCATTGTATCCACGTAGACGCAGAAAATGAGTGGGTTCAGGTGCGCTCATCTTCGCGAGATTGAATATCATCAAACCATCACCAATATCCGCCATGAGGTGGTTCCCCTTCATCCCTAAGAGATCCATCCTTGTGAAAGGCAATGCAAAATCTTTCAGAGATACAAATCCATCTTCGCCAAACACTGCGAGGTGAAGTCTTGGATTCGCGTGATACCCCCACTTATCGTATTCGCCATGTAGCGAAAGATACACCATCGACTCACCACGAAACACCAACTTCTCGGGAAGCTCCTTGAGCGTATGCCATTGGCGTGCAAATGCTTTGTCTCCAGTAAGCTCAAGCCGAATCAAACGCACTTTTGGAGGACAGTAGCCATGTCTATCGGCCGGGCAATCAGGCTGCGCTTGGTTGTCCCAGGTGTACAAGTAAGTCTTCTTTCCGCTTTGGTGAGTGTGGACAAAGTATCCTGGAACATTGACAGGCGTACCTATGACAGCGTCTCCGCTTCCAAAAGTAAGTGACGTGATATAGTGACGATGTTCCTGAACAATCGAAGTTTCTGTTTCTTGCCCTTTGGTAAGACGTGTCTCCAACCAAAAAGAAGTGTCACTTTGTTTGACAAGCCCTAAATAAGTCGTGTCCGATCCCTTAGACGCCACAAGCTCCTTGAGGACAGGCTTGCTCGGTGTCCGCAAATCAAGAGTGAGCACTTTGTAGTCAAACTTGTACCTATAGTTTATGCTGTAACGATAAGAGCTCTGCAGATGGACCAAACCATGTGCGGTCGTTTGCCAGGATATAGATGTATTGCCATACGTATTCAATGAGCGAGCGTCCGAACAGGTAGGGCAAGACAACCCATACCTTGAGTAAAAACTTCCGTACCGATACTCGATCTTTGTGCTTGACACACGTTTGGGCTTGGATGGATCGCGCATATCATACACAAGAAACTCAGTCATATCGCGTTTATAGTATGGATAACGATACCGTTCAGAGCGATCCCAATCGAGGATGGCACGAGCAATCACCAGGTATTGTTTCCACTTTACAACACCGAACACACGCCCCATTTGAAAAGAGGCGATCTCAGGCCAGCTCTCCATGCCCCCTTTTGCTTGCCGTTTGATACGAAAGAGATTGTTATCCTTCTTTTTACTGTAGCTCACATGTTCGACGACATACTTCCCAAAGGAGTATGTCCCGGCGGCATATGTTGTGAGTCCAAGAGAAGAGAGCAGCTTGGGCTGTTGTGGGTCTTCGAGATCAGTGACCGTCATGTGGGTATCGGAGATATTCAGGACATAACGACGTGTCTGTTCACTGTGTTTCATGTCGAAGATAAGTGTACGTTTGACTTCTCCATATGGGTGATGAATTGTCTTGAGATCGGTCAACACCTTTTGTGACTTCTCATCTTTACTCTCATCGTACTTGCTCAGATCCCACTGCATTAAACCAACGGACGTCTGCCAATGATACCACCAATAATCCGTGTGACGTATGTTCGCATAATACGTAACAGGGACAGAGACAAAGTTGAGTCCTCTATGAGAGTACATACCCAGCATCTTGTGTGCTTGATCGCGATTCCAGTTGACGTCGGAGCTGACCCAGTTCGACTGTACGTTGACACAGCGTCTTTGAATCAGGCGGATTTTGTCGAGTTTCCGCACATCAAACAGACTGACTGCGACCTTTGTCGCGCGCCACCCACTCGTGTCAAAACCAGTGCAGTGTCCGCTGTTATCAAGTCCAACTCCTAACAAGTACTGTCCACCTCCTACGAGGCGAAAGACATTGACATCACCACTCAATCCATCGATGTCACTGAGGATTTTTAGGTCTTTGGGATCGGAGAAGTCGATCGCGTACAGTGGATCAACAGCCTGGATCGCCGTGATCGCATAGAGGACCTTGCGATTGTGATCGAAGAGACTCCCACGCACGGTCTCGTTGGGCTTACCAAACTCCAGGGTGTCGAGCACCTGCGGTTTTTGTCCGTCGCTGATATCGATCGACAAGAGCGTGTTTTTGACCACACGCGACCAACGATCACAACTCGTCCCCCGCTCATTCCTCGCGAAGATACCGTAGTAAATACCTCTCTTGGTTTTGGGATCGTAGACATATGTCTGCTTAAATTGATCACCAATACTACCACGAACATGAAAGCGCGTGTGGACGCGGATCTTACCAGTAGGGTCGCTGATGTCGATGAGATTGAGAACGGTCGTGTTGTAGAACTGACTCCTCCCACAGCCATTCTCATCACTTCCATAGTAAGACCAATTTTCCGCGACCATCAGAGCATTGGAGGTCGCGGTGATGTTGATACCGCGAAACGTATAGCGATGCTTCGAGCTGTTATCAGGTAATCGATTTGTGTCGATCAATTCGAGACTCTGGATCTTCTTGACGTTACTGGGATCTGTGACATCAAATGAATAGACCGTCGCACGATCTTTCGTATCCTTTTGGGTAGGTCGACGCCACCCCCAATAGTAATCAGGAGCTTGGTAGGAGACGACATAGATGGTCTTACCAACTTTTCGAGAGACACCTTCACGTAGTTTACCGAGGATATCGAAGCGACGAAGGATCTTGGGATTGGAGATGTCCTTGATATCGACGATCAAGAGTTGTGAGACGTAACGCTTCTCAAACTCGAACTTGCCATTGTATTTGCGCAAATACAACGAGTCTCTGACAAGTACATAGGCTCTATCTTTCTCGAAAAACATCTCGATAGGATATCCGTATATCGGAAGTCGAGCGAGGTGTTTGGGTTTCTTTGGGTCGGCCAACGAGATCACCTGAAGTCCCCGGTAGGTGTTCAAGTAAAAGAGGTGATGTCCTGAGAGTCTGTACAGCTCTCCCTCTTCGACCTCATCAGTGCGACCAGACGGAGGGGTATCAGGTGGCTCATCAACAGGTCCTCCATCTGCCGGGGTTGAAGGACCACTATCGGCGATAGAGCTCCCCGCATCAGCGCTTGTCATTTCGGAAAGCGTGTGTTCAGCCCCCGAACCAGAGCGGTAGTTTTTGAGATCTTTTGTATAGACAAAAGAAGACTGCCCTTTTTTGAGCTCAGTGGTCGACGTCGGTCCGGGTGTGTTTGTGGGCTCTCCACTCCCTTCGATCCCTCCACAGCCAACAAAACAAACGTGCCCAATGAGCAACCATGCACACGCTCCTACGATCCAATACAATCTGTTCATACTTTGATTCTCCTACTTGCACGCATAAAAAAATCTTTGCTTGGTGAGGAGCTTGCAGGCGCACCGTGTGCAAAAGCGTGTGCAGAAAAAAGTCTTCACAACACAAACAGATGAGACGTTTTGTGCGGAGGGTTGTCATACATACAGAATGTCTGTACAAACATCCTCTCGCAGATTCGGGTTTGATTGGAAGAGACCACGTGAGGATGGCCCAATTGTGTAGACAGGATGTGAGAGAACGACCGAAACGACGCCACATTCTTGCGACATGATTTGCATGTGTGATATCGTATCGACAGAAAAAGTTTGGACATACAAAGACATGGAGTCATCATGACACGTGTAAATCGCAGGTTGCTTCTGTTTCTCGCTGTTTCCTTATGGCTCGCTGGAGGTTCATTAAGCTCGTGCACCTCCCTGAAAACCTCACAAGGTGCCCCTTGTCTTCAGGACACAGATTGTTGGGGTGGTCTCAAGTGCCTCGAAGAAAAGTGTACACAAGGCAGCACAGAGATCTCCACAAAAGACGCCGGGACAACCGAATGTACGCCAGGAAAAAGCGAAGCGTGCTACACAGGCAAGGCGGGAACAGAAGGTGTGGGTGAGTGCAAAACAGGCACACGCACATGTACCACAGCCGGGACATGGGGGACTTGCCAGGGACAGGTGATTCCAAAAGACGAAGACTGCAACGGAAAAGATGATGACTGCAACGGCAAAGTCGATGACAACCTGAGCACGCAAGATTGCTATCCTGATGGAGTCGCAGGGTGCCCTACTGACAAAGATGGCAACCCAATGGACTGTGTAGGCACGTGTAAGAGAGGGACGAGCACATGCAAAGATGGCAAGTGGGGAGAATGTGTCGGCGCGATCAAACCCAAAGACAAAGAGTGTGTGATCACAGAAGATTATGATTGTGATGGCGTCCCAGAGACAACCTGCGGCAACTCATTCTGTCCTCAAACTTGCACTGTCAATCAAGAATGCCAACTCGCAGCCTGTTTACTCAAGCGTTATTGTATTGGCGGAACTTGTAAAAGAAAATGTCCTGCAACATGCACAAACAATGCAGACTGTACCAACTGTGAGCAAGGAAAGACATGTGTCAACGGCACCTGTGGCACGGCCTCACAATGCAACTCTTGCGTGTCGAAAACCGATTGCTCGACGTGCGGGAACAAAACAGATTGTGTTAACGGCACCTGTACGGATCCCCCAGGCCAATGTCCGGCTTCGTGTACACAGGATGCAGATTGTATGGCCTGCCCAAGAAGTAGAAGTAAGTGTGTAAATGGTAAGTGCGGAGAATGTGTGGGTGACAGTGATTGCGGTCAAGGAAAACGCTGCCACACTCCCCCAGGAGTCCAAGGCGCCCCAAGCTTCTGCACCTGTACATGTACACCAGGACAGGGTTGCTCGAACTGTGGTAACTACACGGTTTGTAGTAGAGAGGGCTTCTGCTTGCCTCCGAAACCCTAAGCGACCAGATTCAAAGAGTCCAAAAAAGGAAACAGAAAAAGCCCCTACCCACAAGCATTATGAGAGAATTGTTTATGTGCCATCATCAAACCAAACCTCCGACAAGATGGTCTTTGTTTGGTCTCTGTTTGTTTCTACTGTGTGTTTCTTCTACGCCGGTGTGGGCTTCGACGCCTTGGGCCAAATGTTCCAAGTGGTTGGAGAGCAAAGAGGCTGAGCGTGCGGCGGCCTGTTACGAAAAACTCGTCAACGACCCAGCCGCCAAACAAAAAGCCCAGCGCAACCCTATCCAAAAGAAATTGCGTGGGTTTTACATCATCAACGCCGCCAAGCTCTTCCGCAAAGTCGCAACACAAGAACCCAACGCCCAACAAAAGGCCTATCTTTACGAGCGCGCAAATGTCCTGCTTCGACAGTATCTCCACGAAAAACTCTGCCTGCAAAAATACAAGTGTGAGGCTGTCAACAAGCAACATGCGGCGACCTCCAACCTCATCCGCTACGCACAACTGCACCTTGTCACAGAGAACAAGACCCCTATCACGGTCAAAGTCATAGGGTACAAATACAAAAAGAGTTTCACACTCCCCCCCAACCAAAACACAACACTCCGACCAGGCCCATACAAACTCTTCGTTTACAGAGAGGGCACCCTCCTACACGAGAAGAGCGTCGAGCTGCTTCCAGAGAAAAACAAGTACATCACGCTCTCCTCCAGCAAGACCAAACGTTGGGAAGAACAAAAACGTTGTAAAGGATTGTACAAAGAGAGCAAATGGTTGGCGGCCGCGAGCTGCTTTGGGACGCTCGCAAAAAGCCTCAGCAAAGACGAGCGCGCCCCTCTTCAAAGAGGTACGTTATTGCTGGCCTCTGCCCGCGCGTACTTACGCGCCGCCAAACAAGAGACCATCCCTCTCAAAGCTGCACATTACAAAGAGAGAGCGCTTCTCCATCAACAAGATATCGTCCAGCAGCAGCTCTGTATCGATGTGGCTGCTTGTACGAACCTGCAACAACAAAACAGACAGCTCGCCAAACAATTGCACTACGCACAACTCACGCTCCGTTCCACAACGACACAACCTGTCAGCATCTACGTGCAAGGATATCGATACGCCAAACGCTTCACATTCACAGGGAGTTGGAAAAAGAACCTGCTCCCAGGACAGTACAAACTGCAGATCACACACAAAGGCCACACAGCCCAAGAGACCAGTCTGTCCCTCAAACCAGAAGAAACCAAGCGCGTCGTACTTCCACCGCCCACAGAGGCACACAAAGGCCCTCCCAAGACGAGCGTTCAAAAAGGCCCCCTGCCCTGGATCATCAGCGGTGCAGGGCTCGCGATCGCGATCACAGGTGCGGTCCTTTTGGGGATTGGGAGCGGAAACGTGCAAGACGCCAACACACAAGCAGAGGCTCACATCAAAGATCGCAACGCTTTGCTTCAAGAGACAGATTGGCGAAATTGGACCCACATCACCTCAAAGTGGTCCACAACGGCCAAAGAGATCACCACCCTCTACGACACTGGGACATTTCAGACAGGTGCAGGGATCGCCCTTCTCGGGACAGGAGGCGCGATCCTTTTGACAGGCGCCGTCCTGCTTCTGCTCCCCTCCAACACTAAAAAGACCTCTTCACACACAAGCCCCGCGCTCCCGACCCACTCTTTCACAATCCTCCCAAAGACACAGCTCTAGCGCGAAGGACGTCGTCCTTTTCCGGCGAGTTGGCGTGCGAAGTTGATATAGATGGCGCGCTTGGGAGCACGTTGTAGGGACACACCGATCGCCTCAAGAGCCTCTTTACGCTTGCCTTCTCGATGCAGCACTTGCGCGAGCAAATAATGCAACCACGCGCTCTGTGGAACTCCCTTCATGACCTGCTTGAGCAACGTCTTAATGTCCGCTGTGGGATATTTATAATGGACCATGAAGTCGGCCTTGTACATCAACGGCATGACCTTCTTGGATGCCTTTTTGGCCCACTCATCGAACAAAGCCAACGCCTTCTTATGTTGCCCTAGCTCTTGATAGGCTTTGGCCGCCCAATACAAAAAGCCCGACTCATAGGGCGATCCTGCAAAGTGCGTACGTGCGTTCATGAAGTGTGCAACGGCAGGCTTGCTTTTTCTTTGCACACGTAGCAGCCAGCGCCCCCAGATCCGAAATGCTTGCGCGGCGTAGCGATCCTTGCCCTTCATGAAGGGTTTGAGCAACGCACGACCTTTGTCGATCTTTCCACGGAAGAGCAGCGCTTGTGCGTACTTCATCTGCACCGCAGGGTCCTTGGGTGAGGCTTTGGCCTGTTTGGCCAAGACCTCTAAAGAAGCGCGCCCTGCGAGCACGTCCTTCATCGTCTTGAGAAACTCTCTGCGTCCAGGATATCCCTGTATACGCCCAAGCTCCTTCCCTGTTGGTGAGAGGACGAGCGTCGAAGGCAACCCGATGATCCCGTACTTTGTCGTAAACACTCGCCCCTTCTTGGTCTCAAAGTCGAAGCGCACACCGATCGCCCCCTTGAGCAGCACCTTCGCGGCTTGCGTAAACAACACCTCATTGGCGAGCTGATTACACGGCGCACACCATCCAGCGTGAATGTTCACGATGAGTGGCTTTTTTCCTTTCGACAACTTGATGGCTTTGTCGAGATCGCTGTCAATCCACAAAGAGGACGTCACCTGCGTCGCGAACGTGACTTGTGAGAACAGAAAGACACAGAGACCAAATAACCAACACAACGATGAATTGGGAGACATGATAGACCGAGAACACATGATGTTCGCTCCTCTTTGAATGGAAAGCTTGTTGAGCACGTCCAAACCTACGAAGCCCCAGGAGGCGAGAATGAGTAGGACAAAGCCCAAAGGTCACAAAAACGTGCAAAAGATTGGATCGAACCTTTCTTCTGCCTTACATTAAGCAAAAGAGTAAGGCTGTCGGATGGAAAAAAGCGAAGACAAAAGGGCAGTGGATGGAGCCTCAGGAAAGGCATGAGGAGGAGGCATGGCCACCGCCATGTCGACGACAAATCACAAAACCTGTGGCTTCAGCGACAACCTCCTGTCTTCGTCTCATTTTCCGTATCCTTTTTTCCATCCGGCGGCCTCAAGCCGTTGGATACTATTGCATTCGCAAAAAGGGTACCTTATGATGGGAAAAGAAGCCAAAGAATCTAGCACGCAATCAACAACAGTCCAGAAGAGGCACAAAGGAGCCACGCTTCCGATGAGAGACTTGTATTGTATGCACCACCCACCATTTCGCACACTCCGCTTGTGGTTTGTGTACGGCCTCAGCCTTGTTTTGATGCTCTCCTTTGGATGTATCCTTCCCCACGACGTGGACGCGCTACCGCGCCACAGACGTCTGAAAAAACGCACAAAGAGACGTTGGGTCAAACGACGAAAACGTCGTCGCTATGCAAAAAGTAGACGTCGTAGAAGAAGACGCCGCAGAAGACGTCGTCGTGTCAGACGCCCCAACAAACGCCGTGTGCTCTCCCACCGCATTCGCCAGACCGCCAAGTGCAGACGTCTGCTCAAAAGAAAGTATGCGCTGCACTACGTCGCCATGGGTCGTAGACGTCTCGAAGCAGGGATGAAGCGATACATCGCACAGCTTCGGTATTGTGGTTACTTGCGCAACTTCGACAAGGTGCGCTTGCTCGTGTACGACTTTCGCAATTGCAAGATCGTCGCGATCAACCAGAACATGCGGACCTCTGCCGCGAGTCTGATCAAACCCTACGTGATGCTCGCAGTCTACCACAAAGCACACCGCAAAGGCATCCGTCCATCGCGGTTCCCAGCGAGATTGCAACGCCATATCAACAAGATGATCCGCGTCAGCAACAACGCCTCGACCAATTACCTCATCCGCTATGTCGGTGGAGGGAGCGCGAAGAGAGGATTGCGATACATCAACCGTCTGCTCCCCAAATACAACATCACACAGACACGGCTCGTTGAGTTGATCCCCCGCAGTGGTCGAACCTACCGAAACACAACAACCGCGAGAAACTTGAGCATTCTGTTGTACAAAATTTACCGCAAACAGGCTGTTTCTCCCGGCTATTCGCGAAAGATGCTCAAGGTCCTGATACACAGCCGAGACAACCGTGGCAAAACGCACTATCTGCGCTCGCGCTTTGATGTCGTCGCAGCGACCAAAACAGGTTACACACGCAAGACCAACGGCGTCGCAGGGATCGTCCTCAACGGTAAAGGTCTCCACCACCACGCTTACAACTACGTCGGGATCATCACCCGTCCGCTCGTCAAAGCCAATGAGTGGTACTGGCGTAAGTACTCTTCGACGATGCTCCGACGCTTCTCCGAGATGACTTACTACTACTACAGCAAAGGACACTCTAACCGAGAGGTCAGACGCTTTGGTGGCCGACGTCCCAAACGCTACTGCCGACGCTAAGTGGTCCTCCCACGAAAAGGACATACAACATTGAGGTCAAACACAAAGCCCGACCCTACCGATAAAAAATGCAACATCATCCCCATGCGCCTTCGCTAGAGGACCACTCACACCTGCCTGGACGTATTCATGGATAACAAGCCCCACATCCTGATCATCGAAGATGACCTCGCGATCGCGACCAACCTCGTCAAAGGACTCCACCAGCACAATTTCCACACGACACTAGAGATGGACGGAGAAGCCGGGTTGGAGCGTGCCCTTCAAGAAGAGTTTGATCTGTTACTGCTCGACTTGATGCTTCCGGGGATCAATGGCATCGAGATCCTCACACAGCTCAAGACACGTACCTCCCTCCCTGTGATCGTGTTGACAGCTCGTACAGATCTAGAAGCCCGCCTCGAAGTCTTCGAGCAAGGCGCCATCGATTACGTCGCCAAACCATTCTGGATCGAAGAGATTATCGCTCGGATCGAAGCGAGACTCAGACTCGTCAAAGAGAAACCCAACCGCAAGATCGCCTGGAGTAATGTCATCATCGACCTCGACGCGAGGACCGCGACCAAAGACGAGAGTCTGTGCAAGCTGACACAGCACGAGTTTAACGTCCTCTCCTACCTGCTAGAGCGACCGGAGCGCGCACTCTCAAGAAGCCAGATCGCCGACGGCGCGCTCTCGCTTCACAGTGAAACCGCCGAACGAACCGTCGACAGTCATATCGCAAGGATCCGCAAAAAGCTCGGCAAAGACGCGAGCAAACATATCAAAACCGTCTGGGGGATTGGCTACCAATTTCTCCCCACGATCCCAGAGAGCTAAATCCACATGCCCTCCATGCATCTCAAACGCGGTCTGGCCAGACGCATCCTCGTGCTCTCGGCGTTTGTCGCGATCTTCCACGTCGTCTCACTCGCGCTGACCTTTGGCTACCTCTGGGTCGGTAATATCATCGAACGCGTGCTCAAAATCAGAGAGCGCCATATCTCCGATGAACACAACAAGTGCACCAAATCTCCATCGACATGGACCATCCAGACCTATCGCATCTCCGCGTATGCCTACGACATCAAGACCATGCGTTCAATGAACCCCAAAGCAGATCCACCTGATCCAAGCCTCGCCAGACGCATCAGAGCCGGCGAAACCATCGTCTCCCGCACATACATGTGGGGGCGTCATCGAGGTGTCTTGCTTCGTAAGATCAGCGACAAAGGTCCATGTAGCCTGCTTCAGGTCAAATGGCACATCATCTCACAAGACAGAGAACGAATCCGTACACTGCTACCTCTCATCGCGCTGATCGCCACATTGCTCACGATCAGCCTGTCGATGTTCCTCCTCGTACAACCTCTGCTCAAGCGGCTACAGGCCCTCGCTCAGGCTGCCAAACTCGTCGGACATGAGAAAGGGTACGTCTCCGCAAGTGACAACACGCCTGATGAGATTGGGCAGGTCTCGGCCATCCTCGATGCCGCACACCAACGTATCTGTGAAGACGCAGAACAACTCAAGCGACGGCAAAAAGCGCTCGAAACACATCTCGCAAATGTCGCCCATGATCTTCGGACACCGCTGGCTTCAGCCCACATTGCTATCGAGCAAGAGCTCAACCAACGTGAGAAACAAGACGATAAGGAGCACTTGCTCTCTGCTCTCAACGACATCGTTTATCTCTCAGCGCTCACAGACAACCTCCACCTCGCTTCGCAACTCGCCGATGGTGCCGATCCTCTGCGCGGGAATCCAACGACTGACCTTACACAACTCGTCGAACGTTCACTCCTGCGCTTCTCACTGCTCGGGAAGCGAAAAGGGGTCGAGGTCGCAGGAGCCTACCCTGACAGTGCCGTGCATATCACCTGTAACCCCACGATGGCCGAACAAGCCATCAACAACGTCCTACAAAATGCCGTCATCCACAACACAGAAGGTGGACATGTCGCGATCATCCTCTCAACCCCGACAGAGGACACCTTCCGCGTAGAGATCGTCGATGATGGCCCCGGTGTCCCTCCAGAGGTCCTCCCCAAACTCGGCGATCGGACATTCCGCAGCGATGAAGCACGCAAAAGAGACCCCAAAGGGAGCGGACTTGGACTCGCCATCACATCAGAAGTCTGCCTGCGCGCAGGATTCGACCTGACCTTTGAAGCCCATGAACCACAAGGGCTCAAGGTGATCATCACAGGTAACCTCCACATCTCCTGACGCCCCCAAAGCCAACAGCGCTCGCCTGAGATGAGACCGGCTCTGACACCGCAACAAACCAAGAATCACAACAACTTGCGTGATTTTTTCAACACGCTCCACAATTCCTCAACAAATATGTCGTACCTGATACACTGCGCAAATTATTACAAAGAATCATGCGCTGGAAAAGCCCTATGTCACAGACCCACAAGGAGTATCCAGACCCATGCGTGTCATCACATCATCACTACTGGTCCTCGGATTGGCCCTCTCTATGAGCCTTGGTTGTGCCGATCCCGGAGAAAAGAAATCAGAGACAGAGCCCCAGGCGCTCACCTACCACAAGGACGTTCGCCCTCTCCTCGAACAACATTGTACGAGTTGTCACGTAAAAGGCGGCCTCGCGCCCTTCCCGCTGACGAGTTTTAAGCTGCTCGATACCTACAAAGAGAAAGTCGTCACGTCCGTCAAAAATCGCACCATGCCTCCATGGCACGCGGACAAAGCCTGTGGTGTGGATTACCAACACGACATCTCACTCAGCGACGCAGAGATCCAGACCTTCACAAAGTGGCTCGAAGAGGGTGCCAAAGAAGGCGATGAAAAAGATTACAAAGCCCCCACGGCAAAAGAAAATAGCAACCAATTACCACGCGTTGACCTCAAGTTGAAGATCGAGACGCCTTACAACCAAAAGAAATTTCCCGACGATTACCATTGCTTTGTGATGGACTGGCCCCATAAGACGACCAAATACGTCACTGGATTCCACGTCGTCCCAGGCAACGAAGCCATCGTCCACCACGTGATCATCTATCTCGTCACACCTGAGCAAGTCGCAGCGTACAGCAAACTCGACGCCGCAGAGGATGGCCCTGGATACACCTGTTATGGTGGCAGCGGTGGACCAAGTCGTGGCTGGCTCGGCGCATGGGCTCCTGGTGGTCCTGCCGCTCCTTACCCTGAAGGCACAGGTATCAAAATTGAACCAGGCTCCAAGATCGTCATGCAAGTCCACTACAACTCCTTCACACCAAACCCTGACGCCGACCAGACCGTCGTTGAGTTGATGCTCAGTGACAAAGTCGAAAAGGAAGCGCGCATCATCCCATTTACCAACCCGGCGTGGCTCGACTCCAAAAAGATGAAGATCGCCGCAAATGACAAAGAAGCCTTCCACGAATTCTCTGTGAAGCTCGCTGCATACGTGAAAGCAGAGGTCGATATCCACTCGGCCTCTTTGCACCTTCACACACTCGGTAAGTCAGGAAACATCTTTATCGAGAGAGAGGACGGCTCCGAAGAGTGCCTCCTCAACATCAAACATTGGGACTTCAACTGGCAACGCTCTTATGGCTTCAAGAAAGTACGAACACTTGGCATGAACGACAAGCTAGGTATTCGATGTACGTGGGATAACTCGCAGGCGAACCAACCCTACGCCAACGGAAAACAAATCGAATCCAAAGACGTCTACTGGGGTGAAGGGACGACGGATGAGATGTGCCTCGGTGTCCTCTATGTCACGATGAAGTCTAAATAATCCCCTCCCTTTTCTCTCCAAACCTCCTCCCAAGCGAACCTCCTGACAGCCTCTTGCGTACTACACAGCGTCACCTTTCCCATCACAAAAGGAGCGTCCACAAGGCAGTCACGCAAAGATCCAAATGAGGCTTCGCAACATCCATGTCTGTGGAGCCAGACTCTACCAACAACAAGCGCTCCTCCTCTCACACTGGAAGAGCCGGTACAAACGACCCACTCAACTCACTTTGGAGATCACAACATGTTCCAACCAAAAGGAGAGAATGATGAGTTGGGCAAAGTACGCAAAAGAAGCTCTTCGCAGAGGCGAGGAAACCCAGATCAGGCCAAGAGGCCACTCGATGAAGGGAAAGGTGCGCGACGGCGCACTCGTCACCCTCAGACCCATCACACCAGCCGATCTACAAACAGGTGCGATCGTCCTTGTCCGCGTAGGTGGTCGGGATTACCTGCACTTGATCAAAGCTGTACAAGGTGAGCGCTATCTGATCGGGAACAATCGCGGAGGCATCAACGGTTGGGTTGGACCCAACGCGATATACGGTGTCGCGATCGCGATCGAAGCGTAGCAGCTCAAGCAGCATACGCCTCCAACTTCGAAAACCACGAAGGTACAGCTCCCTCCACACGGAAGACAAAGGTCCGCTCTTCCCCTGCCCCAATCTCAATCCTGACCTCGATCACATCAGGCGGCATATAGTCTGAAAGCTCGATACGATCAGCCCATTCAACTGCCACGACAGAGACATCATCCAACAAGTCACGCCACCCAATCGCTTCCAACTCGTCGATATCAGCGAGGCGATATAGATCGAGATGATGGAGGGATGCGCGTCCTGGATACGTGTCGATCAAGGCAAAGGTCGGGCTGCGTACATAGATATCATCTGGGACATCGAACCCTTCAGCCAATCCCTGTACAAAGTGTGTCTTCCCGGCACCCAACGTCCCGATCAACGCAAACACCTCGCCCCCAGAAAGCCAGCGCCCCAAGTCTTTGGCCATCGCACGTGTCTCTTCGACAGATCCAACACGACAAGTGCATTCATTTGACATGATTCTTTTCCTCAAGGTTTTGTGTGGATTCGATGTCCCCAATGAGCCGTGGCCAATACCCGAAGAGATCGGACGCCATTAAGCTCGCCATCCCCTTCTCTTGCGCGATCTCATCAGCCGCCCATCCATGAAGATACACGCCAAGGCAGGCTGCCCACAACGCATCAACTCCCTGTGCGAGTAGCGCACCGATCAAGCCCGTCAACACATCACCGCTGCCTGCCGTTGAGAGTCCAGGGTTCCCCGTTGGGTTCATCCAACAACGACCATCAGGGGCTACGATCAGTGTCCTCGCGCCTTTGAGGACGAGCACGACGTTGTGTGTTTGGGCAAACTGCGTCGCCAACTCAAACCGTCTTGCCTGCACCTCTCGCGAAGAGAGTCCCACCAATCGCCCCATCTCACCAGGATGAGGGGTCAAGATCGTCGGCGCTTGACGTGTCGCGAGCTGGGACAATCTCGGCACGAGCAGATTCAAACCATCAGCGTCGATCACCATCGGCAAAGTGACCTCTGACAGGGCTGTCTCAAGCCACATCCCTTGTCGTGCACCTTGTGAAAGTCCAGGTCCAAAAGCCAACGCCTTCTTCCCTTCACAGAGCGCAAGAAGCGCGCTCTTTTCGGCCTCGACATCATGAACCGCTGCGTCTCCAATGGACGCACACATCACCTCAGCCACACGGCCTTCGACACGCCTGTGAACGTCCGCGTCCGTCGCGAGTGTACATAAGCCGACACCACCACGTAGAGCGCTCTCACAGCTCAACAACGCGGCTCCGGATGTTCCAGGAGAGCCAGCGACGACCAACAGATGACCAAACGTACCCTTGTGACTGTTGAGCTTCCTTGAAGGCCAATGTTCAACGACATCTTCCTGTTGCAGAATCGTGCAAGCAGTGGGTGCGTCATCTGCGATTTGGTGGGGGATACCGATATCGATCACCTCAACATCACCGACAAAATCGTGGGCATGAGGAAGAAACAGGCCGAGCTTCGCGAAGGCAAAAGTATAGGTTACGTCGGCACGAACAGCGTCAGGACAGGGATGACCAGTATCAGCGTCGAGACCAGAGGGGAGGTCTACAGCACACACAAAGGGTCGCTGAAGCGCGTTGATGTGTGCAATCAATTCGAGATACAAACCGGAGACATCGCGCGTCAGTCCAGTACCAAGCAGCGCGTCCACAACAGCCACGTATTGCTCCCAGTCGATATCATATGAAGCGAGCTGTTCGGAGGAGAGGCAAGGACGAAGTTCGGCGTTCATGTGTGTGAGGATGCGATAATTGACGAGCGCGTCACCACCGATCTTTTCGGGAGCGACACAGAGATAGACATGGACGCGATAGCCGGCGTTGAGGAGGTGCCGGGCCATGACATAACCATCACCTCCATTATTGCCAGGGCCGGCAAAGATCGCGATGGTCTTCTTCTCTTTATGCCTGATCGCCTGAATGAGCGCGCGAGTCGCACCAGCGCCTGCGTTCTCCATCAAAAGAACACCGGGCACATCAAACGACTCAATGGCGCGTCGATCCAGCGCCCTGACGTCTGCAGCGTGTAATAATCTCATGGGGGATTGTCTCTTGTAGGCTTGGGTCAGCTACTGATACCGAAACGTTCGAGGTGGTAGGATTCGCGGGCACGGATAAGGATACGTTTACCGATCATGTCCTCCATCCAACCGACGACGTCACGTTCCTGGTGATACAATTGTTCGACGACGGCGGGATGTGCCATCACCTGTATGGTGCTGCCTTCGATATTTCCGGCGATGAGCCAGATCTCGCGCAAGATCTCATAACAGATCGTCGTCTTGGACTTCAGGACACCTCGCCCTTCACAGTAAAAGCAAGGTTCGGTGAGTGTACGTCCAAGGCTCTCACGAACGCGTTTACGGGTCATCTCGACGAGGCCAAGCTCAGAGATTTTCAACACGTTGGTCTTCGCGCGGTCAGAACGCAAGGCGTTGACGAGCGCCGCACAGACACGTTCTCTGTGCTCGGGCGACTCCATGTCGATAAAGTCGATGATGATCAATCCACCGATATTGCGCAATCGCAGTTGGTGGACAACCTCTTGGACAGCTTCGAGGTTGGTTTGGAAGATCGTGTCTTGCAAACTCTTGCGTCCGACAAAGCGTCCGGTGTTGACATCGATCGCGGTCAACGCTTCGGCCTGATCGATCACGAGATAACCACCGCTCTTGAGCCAGACTTGTCGGCCAAGGGCGCGAGAGATCTCATGGGAGATACCAAAGATATCGAAGATCGGTTCGTCACCACCGTAATATTTGACGGAGAAGGAGACATCAGGCATGTAGGCCTTGAGGAAGCGCTGGATGCGTCCATAATCTTCGAAATTATCGATCTCTACGCGCTCAGTCTCATCGTTACACAGGTCGCGAATGGAGCGCAAGGTCACGCTGAGGTCGAAGTAAAGCAGCTCAGGAGCCTTGGCGTCGGTCTCGCGACGTTGGATCTCCTGCCACAGACGGGCGAGGAATTCGCGGTCTTGTTTGAGCTGCTCCTCCGTCGCACCTTCTGCGACAGTCCGGATGATGAAGCCACCATCAGGTCCCCGTAGACCTTCCATGATCGACTTGAGCCGGTCGCGCTCCTCGGCTGAGGTGATACGACGCGAGACGCCGATATGGGAGAAGCCTGGAAGATAGACGAGATAACGCCCTGGGAGTGTGATGTGTGTGGTTAAGCGTGCGCCCTTCGTACCGATAGGTTCTTTGGAGACCTGGACGGTGATAGACTGGCCTTCGTAGAGCAGCTGCTCAATACGCCAATCGTCCCTCTCCTCCCCTCCCTCAGCAGACTCCTGCATCTCCGTGGGCTTGGCTTCGTTAACATAGAGAAAGGCGGCTTTCTCCTGGCCGATATCGACGAAGGCAGCCTGCATACCAGGAAGAACGCGTACGACACGGCCGCGGTAGATATTGCCAACGATGCCTTGCTCACGCTCTCGCTCGACATATAGTTCGGCGAGGTGGCCATTTTCCAGAAGCGCGACACGCACCTCAGGCAACGTTGAATTGATCACGAGCATATTGCCCATCCAAGACTCCACATATTCTCATAAGGTTTGTTGCAATCCCCAGACACGACCTTTGTGCTTGTCCAGGAGATAGCGTTCACTTTCGATTTTTGCAAGCATACGACGGTTACCGATCTCGATCGCGAGGTATCTCGCGGCGGTCAGTTGATCGAGCGCACGTCCTCGTTGGTTGAGCAGGCGGAAGATGTGGCCACTCAAGATCTTGCACAGCAGGATAATCTCCATCGCTTCGATCTCTTCGCTCATGTGCATGGTGCGCTCCATCTCTTCGATGGTCTCTTCCGTGTTGCGGTTGTGTAAGACAAACTCCACAACATTGAGAAATCCACGGATCCAGATCTCCGTGGCATGGTCACCAACATAGACGGTCTTTTGCAGACCTTCCTCCAAGTAGAGGCGCGAGGTGTCATGTTCACCTGTAAAGTAGCAGATCGCGCCTAAGCGGGCGAGGAACTCTCCTTCGCCACGAATATCACCGAGCTGTTTGGCGTAATCAAGCGCCAGCTCAAATTGTTCTCTTCCTTCGTCGTAGAGTCTTCGATCGGATTGAAGTTGTCCGAGAAGCGCGAGCGCTTTGCACTCCATACGACGGTCGCCAAGCTCGCGCGTCAAAGAGATCGCCTTTTCAAATCGCTGCAGAGAGGCCTTGATGTCGCCTTCGTCAAGCTCCAGCGCACCAATTTTACACAGCGCTCCCGCGACAGCACGGTTATCACCGACCTCTGTTGCGAGGTCAATGGCTTTCGCAAAGTGATTGCGTGCGGCTTCAAATTCACCACGTTGGTAAAGGACTTGACCGATCAACCCGGAGAGGATCCCTTGCTTGGCCTGATCGTTGCGTGACACAGCCCACGCCATCGCCTCTCGATAAGATTCGAGCGCTGCGCTGTATCGTCCTTGTGCGAGTTTGATCTTGCCGCCTTCTTGCAGCAAGTGAAGTCGCTCTTCGTCCGAGACGTCCCAAGCCAGCGCACGCTCTACACACTCACTCGCCTCCTGATAATGGCCCATGTGCCGAAAAAACACGGCCTGCCACCGCAAGAGCGCTGACGCTTCCTCATTGCCGGAGATTTGATGAAGGGCAAACTGCGCGAGTTCCAAACCATCGCGATATTGCCCGATGTACTCCATCAACTCCAGATAGGCTTTGTGGTATCGCCACCACCAGCTCGCCCCCGGCTGAAACAATACATCATCACCCGCACGAAGCAACAACTGTCGACAACGATTGAGCAGATCCCAGGCAGGACGGTGAGCAAACTCGCGCAAACGCTTCTCAGCAGCGAGTAACAGATACCACGCTCCTTGTCCATCTTCACCAGAGGAGAGAAAGTGCCTCGCGAGCTGTTCGAATGCCCCATCCCTCGAAGAAGAACGCTTAAGTGCCTGGGCCACCTTGAGGTGGTACTTGCGCCGCGTCATCTCCCCCATCTGTTGGTACAGAGTCTCACGGATTCCGGGATACGCGAAGAGATAGCGCTCATCTCCGTCTGTCCACTCTTCGACGATGATTTTTTGTTGAAGGAGCTCATCAAGGCAAGCCATCAGCTCGCTCTCGGAGAGGCCCGCCAGCTCCAAAAGCAACTCAGAGATCGCCTCTTCTCCAAGCACCGCGATCCACTCAGCGACCAACAAGATCGAAGGAGAGAGGCGCTTGAGGCGTCGGCTCAAGCGTTTGTGAATGGCTGCAGGGAGGTGCTCGCGCATGCGGCTCTCCCCACCCTCAACGGGACCATTGTTGAGCAAAAACCATCCCTCTTCCGTCTCGAAGATCTGCCCCTCTTCGTACCAATCTTTGATCAGCTCCTCGACAAAGAAGGGAATCCCCAAAGAGCGCCGCATCAAAATATCGAGCGAATCATCAGCCGGCGAAGCGTCGATCATAGACTCCGCCAATGCTTTGACATGTTCGAGCGCGAGGGGCTTCAATTCGTAGAGTTTGTACAGTCGATCCGGCGCGAGCCGCAACATCAGTTCGTTGAGGGAATGTTGTGTACCGACATCTTCGTTGCGGAAGGCGCCGAGGAACACGAACGGATAGGGGAGCTTCGCGGCGTACAACTCACGTGCGAGATACTCTGTCAGTTCGAGGGAGATGTCATCGATATACATGACATCATCGAAGCAAAACAGGACCGGTACACGTTGCAGCACAGACACGAGGATGTGTCTGGCGGCTTCGAAGAGTTTCTTTTTTCCTCCCACGCCTGGTCCAAATTGTCTTGAAGGGAGCGTATCCTCGTTATCATCGTCCTGCGCCATACTCGTAAACCAGGAGGCTCCCAGGTCACCCCAAAGAGCTTCTGGTCGGCCAAATCGCATAGAGACATTGACCTTGAGCTGCTCCATCAACTCCTGGTAGGCTGCGTAGGGGAGATGATCGGGAAAGCACCGAACGGAGGAGCACTCGACATCCTCGACACGTGCGGAGCTGAGAAGCTCTCGCGCCATTCTGGTTTTTCCGATGCCTGTGTTGCCACTGAGGAACACGATCGGTTCTTTTTGACGAGTGAGACGCTCTTTCAGCGCAGAAAAGACATCTTCGCGACCGACAAATTGGGGCGCGTGGAGAGAGGTCTTGCTCGCCATCCCTTCACCTGCAATGTCAGGCGTCGCGAGTGCGTGCTGGTTATGGCTGAAGGAGCGAAGCGCTGCGTGAAGATCTTCGGCGCGTTGGTATCGCTGGGCGGGGTCTTTTTCGAGGAGCTTTAAGACGACGTGTTCAAGGCCTGGATCGATGTATGGATTCCACTCTCGAAGTGGCGGCGCTGGTTGATTCAGGTGCATGTAGAGTCGACCGATCGGTTCGGGCGCCATAAAAGGAGGTCGTCCCGCGAGCAACTCGTACAAAATGACACCGAGAGAGTAGAGATCGGAGCGACCATCGACGTCGAGACACTGGGCTTGCTCGGGGCTGATATACGAAAACGTCCCCATGATGGACTGAGCCTGTGAGATCTCGGGCCCACCGAGTCGTTTCGCAATCCCAAAGTCCAACAGCTTGGCGCGGTGATCGGACGTCACGATGATATTCTCGGGTTTCAGGTCTCTGTGCACGATACCGAAGCTATGGATCCAGGCGAGCGCCTCGCAGATCTGCTGAAAGATGTCGAGCACGGACTCGACCCGTTTGGGTTCGTTGACAATGTGGAGGAGTTCTTGTTGTTTGGCTTCGTCTTGCTCGGGGTATTCGTATGGTAAGAAGGCCTTTCGCAGCTCCTTCCCCTCGGCGTACTCCATGACAAAATAGAGCGAGTCGTTGTGGACACCGGACTCGTAGACTTCGACGATGTGCTTATGTCGAAGCTTGCTCATCGTCATAAACTCGCGTCGAAAGCGGCGGAACTCACGCTCTGTAGGAGATAATGAAGGAGATAACAGTTTGAGGGCATAGAGGCTACCAGACTCGGACTCTTCGACGAGATACACGACCCCCATACCACCGCCACCGAGCACCCGGATGATCCGATACACACCTATTTGCTTTAGCTCGGTCATAACGACGTCACAAACTCCTCAGACAAACAACCACAGCGCACTTTTGACAACGGAAAGACCTACCCTCTCGGCAAGCTTCTCAACATCACACTCAATCTGTTTAGATTTACCGAATTTTTCGGTTCAAAGCAAGCCTTAAGGCCACTGGATGAAAAAAAGACCCTTGAATATTTGTGAACTTGTGTCATCTTACGTGGAACGTATACCCCTCTCACAGGAGGTCCTTCAGCCCTCCACTTCAACACAAAGGCTGTGTCAGATGCAAAACCAACCAGGTACTCCTCATGTCACCCAGACAGCGCGTACCCACTTTCTGGAAGAAGACATCAAGCTCCGAGATCCTGCCACAATTGTGATCTTTGGTGCGAGTGGAGATCTCAGTAAACGCAAGCTCATTCCGGCACTTTGGAAACTTTACGAAGCCGGCCACCTGCCCGACTCCTTTTTGGTCGTTGGCTTCTCTCGCTCCCCGATGTCCGATCAAGCCTTTCGAGAGCGTATGCTCGAAGAGCTCAAACAGCACACACCAGACCTGACCTGTGAGCACCCATTCCTGCGTGCACTCTACTACGTCGCAGGGGACAGCAACAACATCGACTCCTTTCGCGAGCTGTCCAAGCGACTTGCTCAGCTCGAAGAAGCACACAACGTCCCAGGTAACCGCCTTTACTACTATGCAGTCGCCCCTCAACTCTTCTCCTTTATCACACAACACCTGCACGAAGCGGGTATGATCACGCAAAAAAATGACACCCCCTGGACGAGATTGGTCGTCGAAAAGCCATTCGGCCACGACCTGCAAAGTGCGCACGATCTCAACGAAAAACTACAGCGCTACGTCGATGAGAGTCAGCTTTACCGCATCGATCACTACCTCGGTAAAGAGACCGTTCAAAATATCCTGGCGTTTCGATTTGGGAACGCGATCTTCGAACCGCTGCTCAACCAAAAATACGTCGATCATATTCAGATTACAGCTGCCGAGAGCCTGGGGATGGAAGGACGAAGAGGATATTACTACGACCGCTCCGGTGCTCTTCGAGATATGGTGCAAAACCACATGATGCAGCTACTCACGCTGATCACGATGGAACCACCAAGTGGGATGGACAGCGACGCCATTCGCGATGAAAAGGTGAAAGTCCTCCGCTCGATCATGCCGATGCATCCAGATGATGTTGCGCGACACACAGTCCGCGCACAGTACACGACAGTCAAACAGGACGGCAAGACGATCCACGGCTACAAAAAGGAAGAAGGCGTCGATCCAGAGAGTCAAACAGAGACATACGCCGCCGTCCGTCTGCAAATCGACAACTGGCGATGGGCCGGTGTCCCCATCCTGATGCGCACAGGGAAGCGACTGCTCGCACGGCAAACAGAGATCGCGATCACCTTCAAGCTCCCACCACTTCAGTTTTTCCGCAAGGAAACACAGCCCAACGTCTGCCTACTCTCCAACAAACCCCGACCCAACAGGTTGATCTTTCGCATCCAACCAGACGAAGGAATCAGCCTCTCATTCGGAAGTAAGACTCCCGGAATGCAGCTGCAAATCGAAGATGTCAAGATGAACTTCTTTTATCCCCAAGCCTTCGAAGAGCGACTCCCCGAAGCCTACGAGCGACTGCTCCTCGATGCACTTCGAGGCGACACCGCCCTCTTTACGAGAGCTGACGAGGTCGAACTCGCGTGGCGATTTATCAGCTCCATCCACGAAGGATGGCACAATAACGTAACGCCTCTCTCCCTCTATCCAGCATTTAGCCAGGGTCCGGCAGAAGCCAAATTGCTGACAGAAGACCTGCAAACACAGTGGCGCACGATCAAACAACACTAGGGAGACACACTATGCACATTCATATTGGACAAAACTCCGAAGAAATCGCACAAACAGTGGCGCAAACGCTACAACGTCTCCTCCAACAGCACAACGAGAGCAGACCTTTTTGTATCGCGCTCGCCGGAGGTTCGACCCCCAAACAGCTCTACGAAGTGCTCGCACAACCTCCCATCGTAGGTGATGTCCCCTGGACACGTGTTGCGTTCTTTTTTGGCGATGAGCGCGCTGTCCCCCCAGAGCATCAGGACGCCAACTACCACATGGCCCAAACGTCCCTGCTCAAACACATTCCCTCGCGTGCATACCGTATGGCGGCAGAAACAGGAGCAGCCGAAGCATACGCTCAGCTTCTCAAGGAACACCTTCCACACAACGCGCAAGGCATCCCCTCTTTTGACCTCGTCCTCCTCGGGATGGGAACAGACGGACACACTGCGTCACTGTTTCCTGGAACCAAAGCGCTCGATGTACAAGATCAATGGGTCGTGATGAATGACGTTCCCCAGCTAGAGACGACACGTATGACGTTGACATTCCCAGTGCTCAACGCCAGCCAGAGGATCTGGTGCCTCGTCACAGGCGAGCGCAAGCGCGCTCGTCTGCAAGAGTGCTTCCATCATCCAGATGCCAATCTCCCGATCCAACGACTCAACCCCACAGAGGGAACACTCACATGGTGGCTCGATCAAGCCGCCGCCCCACAAACACTCCCCGACTCAGCGAAAGTCACCAAGTGACACAACACGACGCTTCCCGGTTGTCACCGGAGGTCGTCGTCGAAACGATGCTTTCCACCGTTCACGGAGAACAACGGTCCTCACGACCCCTCCAATCATCATCGACACGCCTACCACCTGCACCACCCCGATCGTCATAGGAAACGCGAGCCACCCAACACCACCTTCTTTTCGAGAGAGAACATACGACACGAGAAAAAACGGTCCAGCCACAGGGACAAGCATCTGGAATCCAACCCCCACATCGAACAAGTTGACGGGCAACATGATCCCGGCGACCATCATACCTGGGAGCAGCTGCGCGACATACCCTCCGATCCACAAACGTGCGCCAAGCACAGAGATGTCAAAGGCCTCTCTTTTTTGCCTTTGATAGAGACCATACGAAAATGGTGCCTTGTGTAGCGGCGCAGGCCCTAGGACCTTCCCTCTTGCGGATGGACTTTGTACGATGGGATGGTTTCCTGCACGTGCTCGCTCTCCCCATAGACCCAACACAGAGAGACACACGAGCAGCATCATAACACGTCGAATAAGAAGGTAATCGCTTACTCTCATCGAAACAAACATCTCCCAACACACGGAAACATGGTTATGGTCATCTCTGGCAGTATATCATCCATACCTTGACAGACAAGTCCTTTCCTGTACAAAGAAAGTACCTCTATCATCACGACGCAACGCGTATCTATAAAGGATAATGTACATGCAACAAAAGAATCTCCTCACCGGGCTCGCTTTTTGTGCCTTGATCTGCTTCTCCACTGGTCTCATGCACTGTTCTCCACCAGAAACAGGCAAAGAAGGCACAACCACCGAGCAGGCAAAAACAGAGCCTACGACAGAAGCCACCAGCGAACCCAAAGGCCAAGATGCCGGTAAAGAAGCCACACCAGAGAAAAGCCCTGAGCCGCAAACGGAGTCGCAACCCGAACCACAACCTGAGCCTACCGTTGAGCAAACGCCCGAGCCAACACCGACAGAACAACCAGTCGATGAGGGACGCACCAAGCTCAAGCTCCCTGCCGACCCAGCCGCGCCAAAAGGATATGCAGGCACCTGTCCGACCTTCAAGTCAGGGCTAAACACCATTAAATCGGATGGTCGGGATCGTACGTTCATCTTGCATCTTCCCCCCGAACCCAAAGGTGCCCCGCTGCTCTTTGTATGGCACCCCCTCGGCGGTAGCGCACAACAAATGAACAAGGCCTTCGATGCTGCAAATATCGCAGCCTTCTACAAATCGGTCGTGGTCGTCCCCCAAAGCTGCTGTAGTCAAATCAGTGAATGGACCTACGTAGGCAACACCAAACCAGACACGAGTTTCTTCGACGACATGCTCAGTTGCCTCGATAAGCAATACGACATCAACAACAAACGAGTCTACACAACGGGCTTCAGCGCAGGTTCATTGTGGAGCAGTTATCTCATCGTCCATCGCTCAGAATACCTCGCAGCAGCCGCGATCTTCAGTGGCGGAGTTGGATTGTTTCCATACATGACGCCTCGCTACCCAACGCCGCTGATTCTCGCGTGGGGTGGAGCTTCAGACCAAATCGCCAGCGGTTTTATCAACTTCGACACGATGGCCAAAGACTTCGAGAAGGCGCTCAAACAAGACAATCACTATCTCATCTCTTGCAACCATGGCGGCGGACACACAGTGCCTTCGGGGGCTGCGTCGTGGGGATTCCCATTTATGTTTGACCACACCTTTGGTGACGGAAAGAGCCCTTACACGGATGTCTCAAAACGAAGTAAATTCCCAAGCTACTGCACATTCCCCACCCCCTAACCTGTCCCCGTATATCTCCTCAACGAACAGCTTTCCCCAAAATCCACACTTACTTTTCGAGGGTCGCATCAACAAGATCGAGCGCTCGATCGAAGATCGCGAACCCTTCGCGTAATTGCTCCTCAGTGATGCACAGTGGTGGGTTGCACATAAACGCTCCCCAACGAATGTACGTATAGAGCCCTTCTTCTAAAAAGAACGCGCGAAGGGTCTCCATGATAGGGGGTGTTTCGTTGTAGGCGGCGAGGTAGTCACCTGCTGCGTTCTTAGCGAGCTCCACAATCCCAAACAGACCAACGGATCGGACCTCTCGAACAGAAGGATGTTTCTCTGCGAGCTCCTTCAGCAACGCAGCCATCACCGTCCCCATCTTTTCGGCACGTGCTACGAGGTCTTCCTCCAAGAACACGTTGAGCACCGCTTTTGAAGTCGCAAGTCCCAAGGGGTGAGAGTTATACGTCATCCCTCCCCAAAACTCGTTCTCCTGATAAAAAGCCGCCACTTTATCGGATACACCCAGCGCACCAAGAGGAAAGTACGAGCTGGTCAACCCTTTTGCCATCGTGACCATATCGGGGACGATATCACCGTGTTCAAACGCGAAGCGCTTACCAGTCCGTCCAAAGCCAGACATGACTTCATCACAGATCAGGAGGATGTCGTATTTGTCGAGGAGCGCACGAAGCCCCTTCAAGTACCCAGCAGGCGGCGGAAGAATCCCATTTGTTCCGGTAACAGACTCGATAATCATCGCGGCGATGTTTTGGGGTCCTTCGTACATGATGACTTCTTCGAGATAACGAAGGTTCGCCTGTGTTTTTTCGGCATCCGTGCGACCAAAGGAGAAGTGATAGGGTTCGGGGTCCATGACATGAACAACACCGGGCATCCCAGGTTCATTGACCCATCGTCTCGGTTCACCTGTAAGCTGCATCGTCGCGTTGGTCCCGCCATGATAGCTGCGATAGCGGCTGAGTATTTTGTAGCGTCCAGTGTATTGGCGTGCAGCCCGGAGGGCGTGTTCATTTGCGTCAGCCCCTCCAAGGGTAAAAAAGAACGTGTTGATATCGCCAGGAACAAAAGAGGCGAGCAGTTGACCAAGTTCGGCTCTTTGTCGGGTCGCGGCGCCTGGGTAGATATAGATCAGTTCATCCAGGGCTTGCTTCATGGCGGCGACAACTTTGGGATGGTTGTGTCCGATATGCACACTCATCAATTGGCTGTTAAAGTCGAGAAAGCGCTTGCCTTCGGGCGTCCAAAAGTACACCCCTTCAGCGCGCGCAACGGGGAGCGGATCGACGTGATGGCTTGCGCTCCAGTTGTAGAGGGTGTGTTTCTTACATAACTCTATGATCTCGTGGGTTTCCACGCTCTTGCTCCTTCGTGTGTGTAGCCTGGTTCGATCTCATACGAGGCCGACACCAATGAGATGCACACACGATATATCACACACAACCCCAAAACCGAAACTCTACCTGAAGACACACAAACAAATAGAAGCACACAACACAAGAGAAGTTCCCGACTTCATCTATCCAAAGGCATATATTGTGTCGCGCTTGCTCTCCTCAGTTACAGCTCCCTCCACTACAGGCTTTTCCCGCACCACAGGCGTTGTTGCAACCACCGCAGTGATTATTGTCGCTGCTGGTATTCACACACGAGTTACCACACTTGGTCGAGCCACCACCACATTGCAATGAACAGTTCCCCCCACTGCATACTTCGCCTTGCGCGCAACTCCTTCCACAGCTACCGCAGTTTGTGTTGTCACTGTCTGTGTTCACACAGCGACTGCCGCATTTGGTCGAGCCGCCACCACATTGCAACGAGCAACGACCTCCGCTACACACTTCGCCATTGTTGCAGCTTTTTCCACAGCTTCCGCAGTTTGTGTTGTCACTGTCCGTGTTCACACAACGGCTACCACACTTGGTCGAACCACCGCCACATTGCAATTGACAATTCCCACCGCTGCAGACTTCACCATTTGTGCATCGACGTCCACAGCGACCACAGTTGTCATTGTCGCTGTTTGTGCTGACACAGAGCGAACCACACTTGGTGCTTCCACTTGGGCAGCTGATTTTACAGGAGCCACCATTACAGACTGAACCGCTACCACATGGATTGCTACACCCTCCGCAATGATCGTTATTACTCTGGGTATCAACACAGAGCGAACCACACTTGGTGTTTCCTGTTGGGCAGCTGATTTTGCAAGTACCACTTGAGCACGATTGTCCGCTTTGACAGACTTTGTTACAGCCACCACAGTGGGCGTTGTCGCTTTGTGTGTTGACACAGGTGCTGTTGCACTTGGTAAGTCCGGACTGACAGGAGAGTGAACATCGACCGTTGTTGCAGACCTCGCCGCTTGCGCAGTTCGTTCCGCACGCCCCACAGTTGTTGTTATCGCTCTTGGTGTCGACACAACGACCACCACATTTGGTGCTTCCACTTGGACAGCTGACCTTGCAAGAGCCCCCACTACAGACCTCACCACTGTTACACGAGACCCCACATCCACCGCAGTGATTGCGATCTGTTTTTTGGTCCACACACTTCCCACTACATTTGGAGAGACCGGCCTGACAGGAGAGACCACAGCTTCCGCCTGTGCAGACAGAGCCAGCATTACACACCCGACCACAACCACCACAATGTTGACGGTCACTTTGTGTGTTGACACAAATACCACCACAATTTCTCAGGCCAGCCTGACAATCAAGAGAGCAATTTTCGCTTTGGCAGACTTCTCCGGATGGGCATGAACGGTTACAACTCCCACAATGACGTCGATCAGTGCGCAAATCGACACACGTGTTACCGCACTTTGTCAACCCCGCCTGACAAGACAATTGACATGTTCCAGCGCTACATACCCGTCCATTCGGACATTGATTATTGCACTTACCACAGTGTTCGCGGTCTGTGTTTGCGTCGATACATTTCCCACCACAGTTGGTCAAACCGGATTGGCAGCTCAACACACATGAACCTTTTTGGCAGACTTGCCCGGCTGGACACTGGAAGCCACACTTCCCACAGTTGGTCAGATTGACGAGCAAATCGACACAGATCCCGCTGCAGTTGTCGAGTCCAGACTGGCAGGACAACTCACAAGCTCCTGCGATACACTTTTCCCCGGTCGCGCAAGCAGCACCGCACTTGCCACAGTGCTCATTATCCAGCTTAAGATCGACGCACTTACCACTACAGTTGTTTAAGCCATTTTGACAAGAGACCCCACAGCTCCCGCCACTACAGACTTCACCGTCAGGGCACTTGGTGCCACACTTGCCACAATGTTCGCGGTCGTTCTTCAAGTTGACACATACGCCTTCGCAAATACTGAGACCATCCTGGCAAGAAACAGAGCAATTACCGGCAGCACAGACCTCTCCATCTTTGCACTTTGTACCACAGAGACCACAATGGTTGCGATCTTCGAGTGTGTTGATGCATTTGTCGCCACAGTTCGCAAGACCACCATATTCGTCACGAGTGCAATCCCTCCAACGTCCGTCAACACAAACTTTTCGCAAGAGCGGGCATGGTTCGCCTGTTTTGTCACAGTAGGGGTACACGGGATGACCTGAGGTGCGCAGGCTATCATCTTGCATATCCGTGAGGCCGTCACAATCGTTATCTTTTCCGTCACAGACTTCACGCGCGCAGAGTTTGCACGACCCCTGCGCGCTCTGCATTAAGTTTGTCACCTGCCCTTTTGGATCGGACATGGAGAAGTCGATAAAGAATGCGCACTCCCCCAAGCCAGAATCAAAACAGCTATAGCTCGGTGAATCCATCTTTTTACAGATCGATTTAAGGGTCGCGAGATTCTTGGGATTGGTCAGATCGGTCGTTCCCCAATTTTCCAGGAAGTACAACCGGAAACGAATGTTTTTGACATCCGACTGTGTAGGATACCGAATGACCGCGGTCTCTGTCCGACCGTCCAGTGGAGCCAAGTGTTTCAACTCACCTCGTGCGTTGATCTCCACGGGAGTGTAGTAATCTTTCCCCTCCTCAATCTCACGGCCATCCCACAACGTCACAATGCAACCACGCTCAACACCGTTCTCCCCAAAACCAAAGAGCTCCTGATAAAGACCCGCAGCGATGTAGCTGCCATTTGGATCGTACTTCAGATGCTTGATAGGGCTACAGTCTCCAGCCTGTAACTCAAAATGTTCGCCTGGCTGCTTTGAACATCCTTCAAAGATCAGGAACAACAATATGGTACAGAGAAGCAAAGACCAACGTAGACGTAAAGTGTTTCGAAACATGTTGACTCATTCCGGGTTTTAGTGGACCAGCTCATTGTTTGTGTTGCACCCAAAGGATGTTACATCCTCCAAGAAACGGAGTCAAGAGTTGTAACAATCTATTTCCAAAAGGAAAACGACATATTTTCTTGCCTTCGCGAGCGATGATAGGGCATAAGACCGTCTCAAGAGCCTTGAAGACCCAGCAAAGAAGGATCTACAGACCCGTACCTTTCGACATCTTCCGCAGTGGACGTCTTCCCCTTGACATCGACCTTGGCTAGCTGTTAACGTCGCGATATCATTTGTATCTTTACAGGCAACATATTGTACCGCACATGAAAAAGGATGTCTCGTGAAAAAGATAGTATTTTTAATGGTATGTGTCATGCTCATGGTGTGCGTGTGGAGGCCTTCAGAAGCAACAGCTGCACGCAGTGGAGACTTCGTTTCGACCTACGGCCGCGCGAAGATCATGCTACGTCAGAAGCTGTACTTTGATGCGGTGAGGGACTTTACAAGGGCCATCAACACGACCCGTGGACGAACACACTTTGGCGCCCACTATTTCCTCGCGCAGGCGTACTTTTGGCTCCCGGACATTCAGCAGGCCAACCGCTATCTCACCATCGCAAAAGGACTTGCTCGTAACAACAACCAAAAGGCTGCGCTCGTCAGGCTCACCAAAAAGATCGAAGCTCTTTACGGAAAACTCAAGCTCGAACCCGAAGTGGACCCCGAAGAAGTCGGTCGCCTCAAGATCGTCTTGAAGCCAGCGAGTCCATTCAGCCACAAGCACAAGGTGCGTTACTCCAAGATTCTCTTCAAACGTCTCGCGACAATCGGTCTCTTACTTGGTGGTCGCTCCATCTACCTCCCAAAGGGTGAATACAAAATCACCATCAAACAACCACAATGTCTTGTCTACGGTCTACTCAGGGGTTCCAATTTGGCCAAGGCGATGACCGTAAGCAGCCAGACAACAACGCTGAGAGTTCGCGCCAAGAGAAGCTGCCAATGTGTCGGTGGGCAAAGGATCTACAAGAAAAACGACAAGCTGTTTTGTGCATGTCCCGAAGGTCTCGGCTGGAACAAAAATGAACAACGGTGCGAGAAGGCATTCAACCCTATCCCGTGGGTGATTGCAGGGGCTGGTGTGCTTGTTGTGACAGGCGTCGTTGTGACTCTTGTTGCGACAGCGCCAGATGGGACAGCCTACGTCACAGTAGGTCCCACCAACACCAAATCGACCGTTTGGTAGCTTACAACCTGCGATCTTACAACAACCCTCTTCGTCCCCCTTCGCTCCAGCCAACGCCTCCCTCTCATGTCATCAGCCCACTTGGCTAAAAAACATACGAACTGACTGTCTGTTGTGAGGTTTGTCTTTACAGGGTCAAGTCCCCACCTTCACAGAACTTGGGAAGGGGCTCGTCGTTCCATTCACGATCGCTAAGAGAACTTCGATGGGATGATACCAGAGGGGGAAATGGTCACGTCGCTCCCCACAGCTTTCGCGACATCGACAAGTTTGCAAGGCTCGAACACCTCGTGTCCCCCAAGACACCAGACACACCCTCTACAAATATCAGCTACACGTGCCGGCGTTACAAGTTTGTCCAGATGGACAACATGTGGAACCACAAACTTGCGTTGTAGGACAACAGCTACCACCCAAACAGGTATCACTGCTGCCACAGCAAGAGGAGCCACAGACTTTCGCGACATCACAACAGCTACCACCAGAACACACCTGCCCACTGCTACAGCATGTCCCGTTACATGAGCGCGCGGCAGGACAACACGAACCGCCGATACAAGAACCTGCACAGCAGGCGTTTCCTGTCGCATCACAACAAGAACAACAGTTCGAACCACACTTCGCGGCTCCACCGCTACACTGCAAGGCGCAAGAACCGTTGACACAGACACGTCCACCTGTACAAGGTTGACCACAACCACCGCAGTGATTGGGGTTGACTTGTGTATCAACACACTGCCCACTACAGTTTGTACTGTTTGAGGAACACTGCAAGATACAAGTGCCACCGACACAGCTCTCTCCCGTTGAACATTGCGTCGTGCAAGAGCCGCAATGATTGGGGTCGACCTGTGTGTCGAAGCAGCTCGAACCACACTGTGTTAGGTTTGTGCCACAGTTTGCGACACAGGTTCCACTCGCGCACTTTTGTCCAGACGCACAAACAGTCCCACAACCTCCACAGTGGTTGGGGTTGGCGTCTGTATCCACACAGACGGAGCCACATTTGGTGTTCCCTGTGGGACAGCTAATCTGACAGACACCAGAGACACAGCGCTCACCAGCTTTACAGGCAGTCCCACATCCACCACAGTTCGCATTGTCAGAAGTTTGATCGACGCACTTGCTGCCACACTTGGTGAGACCTGTCTGGCAGGACAAGGAACACGAGCCAGCATTACAAACCTCGCCAGCTTGGCAGGTCGTACCACATCCACCACAGTGGTTGGGGTTGCTTTGTGTATTGACACATGAGTTGTTGCACTTTGTGCTTCCTGCAGGACAACTCACATCACACGCACCGTTGTTGCAAACCTCTCCGCTCTTACAGCTACTGTTACAGCCATTACAATGGAAGCGATCGGTCTTTGTATTCACACAGGTCCCGCCACAATTGGTGAGCCCTGTTTGGCAACTGAGTGAGCAGGCGCCGTTGACACAAACTTGTCCGGATGGACAGGCGATCCCACAACCACCACAGTGGTCGCGATCGGTCTTCTGATTGACGCAAGTGCTGTTACATTTGGAGAGCCCGCTAGGACAAGAGAGTCCACATTTTCCGTTGACACAAACCTGCCCAGAAGGACACACAATCCCACACGCATTGCAATTAAGTCGATCATTTTGCAAATTGCTGCACACGCCACCGCAGTTGGTGAGACCAGCTTGACAAGAGACAGAGCATTTTTCGCTGCTGCAGATCTCACCAGTGGGACAGGCCTTGTTACACTTTCCGCAGTGTCGACGGTCTGTGTTAAGGTCGACACAAGTGCTTCCACACTCCGTCAAACCAGCTTGGCAAGAGAGCGCGCAGGAGCCATTACTGCAGACCTGACCTCCTAAACACTTGGCGTTACAACGATTACAATGATCTCGATCGCTTTTAAGATTGACACAGATGCCACCACAGTTTGTGAGACCTGCCTGACATGTCAGTTGACATGTACCACCAACACACGCCTGTCCAGAGGCACACTTGGTCCCACATCCCCCACAGTTGGAATTATCTGTCTTCAAATCGACACAGATGCTGCTACAATTTGTCAGACCAGATTGACAGGAGAGGCCACATGTACCGTTGTTACAGACCTCACCAGAGGCACATTTTTTGTTGCAAGCACCACAATGTAATGAATAGGTCTTCAAATCAACACAAGTCCCACCACAGTTCGTCAAGCCAGTTTGGCAATCCAGGCGACAAGCACCGTTGACACATTTTTGCCCAGAAGGACACTGTTGACCGCACTTTCCACAGTTAAAAGCGTCCTCTTTTGTGTCCACACACTTTCCGTTACAGTTATCCAGGCCAGTTTGACAATCGAGCTTACAGCTTCCGTTGTTGCAGACACGTCCAGGAGGACACTTTGTGTTGCATGTCCCGCAATTGTCGCGGTCTGTTTTGGTGTTGACACACACGCCATTGCACTGTGTCAAGCTGTTTTGGCATGAAACATCACACTTACCGGCGCTACAGACCTCACCAGAGGGACATTTCTTTTGGCATTGACCGCAATGGTCGCGGTCTGTGTTGATGTTGACACAAAGTCCACCACAATCGTTGAGACCCGTTTGGCAACTAAGCTGACACTTTCCGGCGATACATTGCTCACCAGAGAGGCAGCGGTTTCCACAAGTTCCGCAATTGAGAACGTCTGTCTGCATGTTGACACAGACATTGGCACACTTGGTCAATCCAGCCTGACAGGAGACCCCACACGAACCAGAGCTACAGACCTGACCTTCTGCACACTTGCCATCACACGCGCCACAGTTTTCGCGGTCATTTTGTAAGTTGACACAGACTCCAGAACAGTTTGTGAGTCCTTTTTGACAGGAGAGGTCACATTTCCCGTTGTTACAGACCTGTCCAGAGGGACACTTATTGCCACAAGTTCCACAGTTGTTGCGGTCTTTGAGGACATTTGCGCATTCGTTATTGCAGTTGGTTTGTCCGCCGTATTGGTCCCGATCGCAATCGTTCCAGATCCCATCAGCGCACGTCTTACGCACGAGCGGACAGACCTCACCAGTTTTGTCACAGTAGGGGAAAATCGGGTGAGCAGCGGTCCGCAAGCTGTCATCTTGGGTGTCCGCTTTACCATCACAGTCGTTGTCTTTCCCGTCGCATACTTCGCGTGCACAGAGCTTACATGAGCCCTGTGTGCTCTGCATCAAGTTGGTCACTTTTCCGCTGGGATCGGACATAAAGAAGTCGATGAAGAAAGAACACTCCCCTAAGCCAGAGTCAAAGCAGCTATAGCTCGGTGAATCCATCTTTTTACAGATCGATTTAAGGGTCGCGAGATTCTTGGGGTTGGTCAGATCGGTCGTGCCCCAATTTTCCAGGAAGTACAATCGGAAACGAATGTTTTTGACATCCGACTGCGTAGGATACCGAATGACCGCGGTCTCTGTCCGACCGTCCAGCGGAGCCAAGTGTTTCAGCTCACCTCGTGCGTTGATCTCCACGGGGGTTACATAGTCTTTCCCCTCTTCAACCTCACGACCATCCCACAACGTCACAATACAACCACGCTCAACCCCCTTTTCACCGGGGCCAAAGAGCCCCTGATAGAGCTGCGCGCTCGCATAACTACCGCTCGGGTCATACTTCAAATATTTGACAGGGTTACAATCTCCGGCTTTCAACTCAAAGTGCTCACTTGGCTGTCTTGAACAACCTTCGGAGAGTACCAAAAATAAGATCACACCGAGCAATAAAAGCCAACGAAAACGTATTGAATAGGTAGAAAACATTCGACTCATGTTCATCCGGTTCCCAATGTTGAATGGACCTGTATATTCTAAGAATATCGAAACGTTACAACCAGCACAATCGATTGTCAAGCGAGAGACATGCCTCCCACGTATGTACAATGAACTCTGGCCCCGTAGACATCACCAAAGACAAGTCCGGTTTACACAATAAGTGACCTGTACTTGTCTTGCTTTGTCTCACCGAACCACGTCACGACGACACTCGTCACACGATGACACTGCCTGGACACCATGAGCAGCCACAAGGAACAGGTTGCGTTTCCTGACAGAAAGGAATATGAGTACATAGATTCGATTTTTTGGATGCCACAGACAAAGGACTTTGACATGCCCACATTACAGGAACTGTGTTCTTATCTGGATGACTACCTTCAACTCGGCATGTACCGGGACATTTCACAAAATGGCTTGCAGGTACAAGGTGCTGAACAAGTCGATCACATCGCCCTCGCAGTGGATGCTCGCCAAGAGACCTTCCGTCAAGCAGCTGAGCAAGGTGCGCAGATGCTCATCGTCCACCACGGTATTTTTTGGGGTCGTGTCGAGCTTGTGACAGGACATGTCTATGAACGAATGCGCCTGTTGATCGAAAACAAACTCGCGCTGTACGCTGCCCACCTCCCTCTCGATGCACATATGGAGGTCGGAAACAACGTCCAGCTCGCGAAAGCGCTGGGACTACAGGAGCTCGAACCTTGGGCTGAGTACAAAAAGCAAGTCATTGGCATACGTGGCGTCCTCCCACAAGAGACCCCCATCAACACCCTCAAAGAGAGACTCCAACAAGAACTCTCAAGCGTCGACGGCACCGTCCAACACTTCGGAAAAGGAAAAGAGAACGTCCGCACTGTGGGGATCGTGACAGGTGACGCAGCCAACGAGTTGATGTCCGCAGCGAAAGACGGTGTGGATGTTTTGATCACAGGTGAACCGAGCCACGTCTTTGTCCCCTTCGCTGACGAATTACAAACCCACCTGCTGTGTGGGGGGCATTATGCCACCGAGACATATGGTGTCAAAGCACTTGGCGCACACCTCGAAGATACCTTTGGCGTCAAAACCACATTCCTCCACGTACCAACCTTTGCGTAAACATCTCCCCTCAGCGCTCTAGCGAAATCCACCCTTCAACAACCTTCAAGGACGCGTTTTGAGCTTGCGCCATAACGTCGTGCGGCTGATACCGAGGCGCTGTGCGGCGAGCTGTTGGTTATTGTCCGTCAACATGAGCACCTTCTCGATGAGCTTCCTCTCAAGTGTTGCGAGCGGATTTTCCGTGTGTAACGCCTCTGTGACGAGATCGTCTTTTGGGGCAAAGAGTTCCGGAGGAAGATGCTCTGCTTCGATGACAGCCCCCTGACAGAGGACAAAAGCGTGCTCAAGCATGTTCTCCAATTGCCGAACGTTGCCGGGATAATCGAACGCAAGTAACAAACGCAACGCTTCTTCGGAGATACGCTGGATCGTCTTGCGTGTCCGAGGGTTGAGCTTGCTGATAAAGGTCTTGAGCAGCAGAGGGATATCATCTTTACGCGCTCGCAACGGAGGGACACGAAGTTGAACGACGTTCAATCGATAGTAAAGATCCTCCCGAAAACGCCCTTGGGCAACTTCGCGCTGAAGATCTCGGTGGGTCGCTGCGATCACACGCACATCAATACGACGTGTGAGACTGGAGCCCACACGTTCGAATTCTCCCTCTTGGAGAACCCGTAGCAGCTTGACCTGTGTCGCCGGAGACAACTCGCCAATTTCATCGAGAAAGATCGTACCACCATCGGCGAGCTCGAAGCGCCCTCTCCTTTCGTTGACAGCCCCAGTGAAAGCACCTTTCTCATGACCAAACCACTCCGTTTCGAGCAGACTCTCACTGAGGGCACCACAATTGACAGAGATCATCGGCTTATCATGTCGAGCACTTTGTGCGTGGATGGCACGTGCGAACAATTCTTTTCCAGTCCCACTCTCTCCAGTGATCAGAACAGTCGTCGGAAGAGGCGCGACCTTCTTTACAAGGTCGTAGAGCGCTAGCATTGCCGCGCTTTTCCCAACGATCGTCCCCAACGAATGCTTTTGAGAGAGTTGCTCATTCAGCGCTTTGACCTCTGAGAGGTTGCGCACAAAACCCATCAACGATTGTTGTCCTTGCTGCTCGATCAACGTCAACCGCAGCTCGATCGGCAGCGGAGAGTGGTCACGTCTCAACAGTGTCGTCTCGAAGATCCTCGAAGCCCCAACGCTCTCTAATTGTCCGACTTCCTCCAAAAAGGCCTGTTGTGCTTTAGGGGCGATGAGAGACAGTAACGTGCGCGCTTTGAGTGTAGCGACGTCACTCTGAAGCCACCCCGCAAGATTCGGATGGAAGGTGTCAAAGGCCACATCAGGAGACCGACACACAAACACCCCCTCGTGCAACATCTCAAACAACAACCTGTATCGCTCGTTACTCTGCGCAAGATCACTGACCCAATGACCCTTTTCGATGGAGATGGCAATCTCTCCTGCGATCTGCTTGAGCATACCAACATGTCTCTCTTTGAACGCGCTCTTCTTTGTGCTGCTAAAGAAGAGCACCCCTATCGGACTTCCTTGTACAGACAAAGGCAAGGTCAAGTTGGAACGCATCCCTTCATCGATGAGCAGACGGGTCCAAAGTGACGGACGACGAGCCTGTATCGACTTCAGATCGTCTAGAATACGCACCGCTCCCTTTTCCAACAGGCGCTTCAAACTTGACCCTTGTATCGACGCAGAGAAACCATCCCCCAACAAAATGTGCCTCGTAGAATGTGTTTGCACCTGTATTAACTTGTCCGTCTCTCCCTCAAGCAACGCAATCCCTATCCGATCGTGGGGTACAAGTGTTCGCAAGCCTTCCGCGAGGACCTCTGTCACCTGCTTGAGCGTCTTTGCCACCTGTAGTGCCTCAAGCAAGGCATCAAGAGGAGCCTTCTCTCCATCTTCCATGTCCTCCTCTCTCGAAGGACTGACGTCTTCCACCCGGACCTCGATCATCCCCTCCCTGACACGGACAGGATATGTTTTGAGTGGCGGCGTCATCACAGGACAACCTGTCTTCAGATTGTATTGCCAATCATGCCAGGGACACTTCACAACCTCCCCCACAACCTCTCCTTGTGACAAAGGGCCCCCTTGGTGCGGACAGCTGTTGTCCGTCACTCGAAACCCACCCTCCACACGGAACACCGCCAACTGCAGGTCCTCCAATGTGAACATCTTGCTTTGACCTTGCGCCAAAGAGGACTCCCTCGCCAATGACACCCAACGCTCCATTTGTTGCTCCATGACGCTGCATGTTTCAAATATGAAACATGATTCAAAATTGCAATAAACAAACTTTATCTCTGCAACAGTAAGTTATTTTCATACAGAATTCTACTTTAGCAAACACATGTTTCAATTATGAAACATTCAGCGCAAACACACCCCGACCTGCCCCAGCAACAAAAACACACGACATTTTGAACACTTAGCACCCCCAATAATACATTCGCAAAGCTGGAACATACTTTGCTGAAGAGAGGGCACACAAGGCCAACAGGGCCAACACACAATGACAACACAAAGAGGTATAGAGATGAACGTAACACAAGAAAAACATTGGAAAGATTCGAGATGGTTGATCACTGGAGGTTCATCGGGCTTGGGATTGGCATTGGCGCGAGAGCTCGACAGATTGGGCGCAAGGGTTGTGGTGGTCGCACGCAACAAGGGTCGCTTACAGGAGGCGATTCAGGGCAGCAACATTCACCCTATCACAGCGGACGTCTCGGCAAAGGACGATGTATACAGAGTGATCGGTGAGGCGAGTGCATTTTTGGGCGGCATTGACGTGCTGGTGAACAACGCGAGCGCTTTGGGTCCCACCCCCTTACGATTGCTTTCGGATACGGAGTGCGAAGATCTTTCTTTGGTTTTTGAGACCAACCTGATGGGTCCCTTCCGTTGGACAAAAGCAGCACTCTCGTCGATGTTACTGAGGCAAAAAGGGCTGATCATCAACATCTCAAGTGATGCCGCCCAGAGCGCATACCCAACGTGGGGCCCCTATAGCGCATCCAAGGCCGCGCTCGACCATTTGACCCGAGTCTGGCAACAAGAACTCAACGCTGAAGGGATCCAATTTGTCGCAGTGGATCCTGGAGATATGGACACGCCCATGCACCTCGCGGCCATCCCTGACGCCGATCGTACAGCGCTTTATAAGCCCGATGAGGTCGCGACTGACTTGTTGCACTTTCTGACCACTCTCCCCAAAGAACAACCAGTGCGATATAGCGCAAGTGAGTGGAGGACATCATGAGTCATCAATTCACCCCATTAACACGAAGCAAGCGACGAAAAGATGCCCGTTTGCTGGTACTGGAAGGCAGAACACAGCACATTCACCACCGCCATATCGAACATGTCGGTGATTTTCTCAATAAAGGTGATCTACTTGTTGTAAACGACGCCGCGACGCTTCCTTCGAGCTTCCTAGGGACACACTTACCAAGTGGTAGGCAGATCGAACTTCGTCTCGCATCGAACCTTGGGACGACACCTGATGACGTCTCGGAGTGGCTGGCTGTTGTCTTTGGCGAAGGTGATTGGCACATGAAGACAGAAGATCGCCCTGCTCCCCCCCACTGTAGAGCAGGGGAAAAATTGCACTTTGGAGACGGATTGATTGGTACATTAATGATGGTATCGACACAATCCCCCCGCCTTGTCTCAGTGCGTTTTCGCGCAAAGGACGGCGAGCTGTGGCGCGCGCTGTACAAGCACGGTAAGCCGATCCAGTACTCGTACCACGAAGAGCCGTTGGAGGTGTGGGATCAGCAGACGATCTTCTCAGGCCCTCCGATCGCTGTCGAGCCACCTTCTTCGGGCTTCCATTTACGCTGGGAGTGGTTACTCTCCCTGCGCCAAAAGGGCGTACAAATCGCGCCAATCAGCCATGCGACAGGGCTCTCCACCACAGGAGATGAAGACCTCGACAAACGACTCCCTTTTCCCGAACGTTCCTATATACCGAAATCGACAGCGGTAACCATCAAGCGAACAAAAGAGACAGGTCGCCATGTTTTTGCCCTTGGTACAGGCGTCACTCGCGCTCTTGAGAGCGCAGTGTTACCAGACCTCTCAGGCGTAACCTCTGGTGCCTTCGTCAGTCGCGTCAAGTTACACCCAGACTTTCCACGCTTCATCGTCGATGGGTTGTTTACGGGATTACACGACGCAGGCTCCAGTCATATCGAACTTCTCAACAGCTTCGTCTCCACTTCGTTGCTCGAACAAGGCTACCAACAAGCCCAGCAGTTAGGGTACTATGGCCACGAATATGGTGACACGTGCCTGATCACCGCGTGATGCCTACTTTCATCTTACGACCCAACACCCACTTAAAAAGTAAACTCGCCAAAAGCCTCTCATCCATCCACGCTACCAAACAGATACAGAGTGATGCAAAGCAAAATGACGTTCTCTTTCTCGACAAGTTGTCGCTGTCTCCTAGACAATTCACTTGACAGTCTGCCTTTGTATACGTACATTGCGGTCGGCATTTGGCCTCGATGATACATACAACCATTCACCAACAACGGCTCCGACCAAAAAGGGAGATCAAAGTGGGTATTTTTGACCGCTTTTTTAGTAAAGAAGCGAGAGAAGAAGGCTTCGTCAAAAAGCACGTCAAACGCATTCTTTCCAAATATTCTCAAAAAGAGTTACGGGAAGAATCGATGTACGCGCTCGCAGAACGTGGAAAAAAAGGTAGCGCAGAAGCCATCTACGGCCTCTTGCAGCGATTCACTTACAACCACCCTGAAGCGATCGTTGACGAAAACGAAAAACACAAAGTGCTCGTCTTGTTAAATCACCTCGGAGCCGAAGCCTGCAGTGAACCACTGCGTCGATACCTGCGAGATCAAAAACAAGCCGAGGTCGCGATGGCGCTCATCGCACTCGAACAACTCGAAGGCGACGACGCGACGCGCAAAGAGATCATCGTCCTGCTCGAAGAAGGCGATCCCGGTGATGCATGGAGCGCTGAAAGAAAGCTCCAAATCATCAATCATCTCGATAACTTTAACGAGTCGGATGTCGTCGATGCCCTCATCCCCTACCTGACAGATCTCAACGATGACGTGATCTTCCGTACAATCGACTTGCTCGAAAAAGTGGGAGAAGATGAGCAGATCCGCGAGGCGATCTTTGATGTCGCGAAGGATCCAGACACAAGCACACGGATCATCGCCCGTATCCTCGACCTCGTAAGAGAGAAGAAGTGGTACATCGGCGACCACAGAGAAGCCATCGAGGCGAACATGCCCGAAGGTTACTTCTTTGACAAGCGCAACAACATCAAAAAACGCTGATCCCTCAAAAGTGTTTCCAGCCTCGCGGCTCGATCAACTCCCCCTCCCCCTCTTCGTCAAACAACCTTATCCCACGCTCCTCTGTCAGCTCTCCTATCCAATGAAGCGCAAGACCATCTTCCTCACAGATACGAGAGATCTCTTCGGAAGCCTCTGGTGTTGCGGTCAATAACAACTCGTAATCATCACTCGCGCCCATCAAAAAAGAGTCAGCCTCTATCCCCCGCATCTGACAGTAGTCCAACAGCTCCGAGGCGTAGGGAAGCGAATGCCTGAACAAGTTCGCGCCCACTCCTGATGCTCCCAGAACGTGACCGAGATCGGAGAAGAGTCCATCGCTGATATCGATAAGCGCGTGGGCGAGTGTTCCCAAACGAATCCCCAGCTCCCAACGCGCAGTGGGGGCGAGATAATGGCGACACAACGCACGCCATCGCTCGTCGTATTGTTCTGTCTCACACTGCCACAATAGACACGACAATGCGGCGGCAGACGTTCCAGGGAATCCAGTGACACCGATGCGATCCCCAACCTTTGCCCCTCCCCGAAGCCGTGCTTGTCCACGTTCGACTTCACCAGCGACGGTCATATCGATAAACATGGGTCCAGACGTTGAGGTGATATTCCCACCGATGATATCGAGTTGGCATGGTTGGCACGCGTCGACGATCGCGCGATACATCATCTCGATGTCGTCGACGTTACAATATTTTGGAAGTCCGAGGCTCACGAGCGCAAAGCGGGGTTTTGCCGCCATCGCCGCAAGATCGCTAACATTCACCTGTACACAGCGGCGTCCAACAGACGTTGCGTCTTGCCATGGGTGTTGATCAAAGGGGAGAAAGTGCCGCCCCTCCACTTGTGTATCACATGAGAAGACGAGGTCTTTGCCTTCAGCCGGCTGCCAGATCGCACCATCATCCCCGATCCCCAAGGACACCTGCGTCGATGCCTCCCCCACGAGCTGACGTATACGCTCGATCAATCCAAACTCCCCAATCTCCTCCAAACGCATTCGACACTCACCTCAATCGATAATGTGGAACTCCACCCGACGGTTTTCAGCGCGGCCTTTTCGCGTTTTGTTGCTGGCGATCGGCTTCTCCTCTCCAAATCCTTTGGCGACAAGGCGATTTTCAGCGACTCCCTTTCCTTCGAGATAGCGCTTCACAGAGTCTGTTCGACGTTGTGACAGATTCTTGTTATAGCGCGCCGAGCCTCGATCGTCAGTGTGCCCTTCGATGCGAACGCGGATCTTGGGGTTGGAGTTCATCACAGCGACGACCTGATCCAACACAGGGTAAGATTTTTTGCGGATCTTGGCGCGCGCTGTCGCGAAGTAGACTTTCTTGAGCAATAAGATCTTGCCGGTCTTTTTGTTGACCTTGACGAAGATCTTCAGAGGACACCCTTTGTTACTGACAGGACCAGGAATATCAGGGCAATTATCTTTTCGGTCGACGACCGTATCTTTGTCGCGATCGAGATCCGGACAACCGTGGTTCTCTTTTGAGCCCGCTCTGTCTGGGCATTGATCCACGTTATCCTTCATCCCATCGCCATCTTTGTCTCCCCACGGGCAACCATTGTTGTCAAGTGGGCCAGGTGTGTTGACGCAGTTATCTTCGTTGTCCAAGATCCCATCACCATCAATATCTCCGTACGGACAACCGCGATTGGAGCGTGGTCCAGGGCGGTCCGGACATTTATCGAGACGATCGATGATACCGTCACGATCGCGGTCAGCAGGGCAACCACGGTTAGAGCGCGGCCCAGGCTGATCGGGGCAACTGTCATCTTTATCGATGATACCGTCACGATCGCGGTCACTTGGCAAAATTGCTTTACGTGTAAAGGTGATCCCTAAAAAGGCTCGAAACGCCGGGATACCATATCCCAGGAATGCTCCCCACGCACCGCCCAAGTAAATCGCAAGTGTCGGCTCTGAGAGAGGATAAAACTTCATCCCACCGATCAGCTCAAGAGGAACATTGGATGCACTAAACGCCCCAAGTGCGATACCTGCCTTCGCCTCTAGCAAGATCTCAAATTTGTCCTTTGAAGGGATCAAGCCAACCCCACCCTGGAAAATTAACTCCGTCGTCGTCGTCAAATCCAAGAACGTACGCTCAGGACGTGAACGAACCCCCAAGTTCCCTGCCAGTCGTATAAAGTCGAACGTCTTACTCGCGGCTAGAAAAGCCTGGACAGTCGCCTCGCCTTCGCCACTAAATGCCGAAGTATCTCCTGTCGGCAACTGTACGCCAATAAGCAGTGAGAGCCCGACACCCTGCCACTTTTCAGCCAGGATACGCCACCGGACAGAGAGAGAGAAATCGCCAAGCGCGGCAGTATCCAAACGATTGACCTGGCAGTCGATACCGCTGTTTCCACCGCAAGAGATGGTGTTGGGGAATCCACCGGCCATATAAAAAGACCACGGCGCGTCCAAGAAGACATCGATCCCAAGCCACTTCATATCGAGGATACCAATCCCAAGATCGAGGTTCCCTCCAAGCTGCCAATCGACAAGACTGCGACGCCCCTCACGACCACCGTTGATCACCAAAGGTTGGTAACCAAAATCAGCCCACAACCCTACAAAAAAGCGGCCTTGCCCGAGAGACTCACCACCGTAGGTGTTAAAGAGACCGTCAGGATCGGAAGATGGCCGAAAACGCTGCAACACAAATGAGGTGCTGATCTGAGAGTTGGTCTGCGCAAACACCGGACGGGCATCTGCAACCCATAACACACAAAGGAATCCAAACCACCACCATCGTCGCATCGTATTCGTCTCCAATCCATACAAAAAGCATCTAGCATACAGCCACTTAGACATCATCACCTCAAACCAAGAGACGCGATATCATGACCTCTTCGGAGTGATAGCGTGTTTATTACAAAAAACCGCACACACAAGAGCTTTGAGAAGTAGGCTTTCTTGTACAAAGAAATGTTCGCAATTGCAAGCAGCCCCAAAGAAAAAAGAACCCCCCGAGCACAATCACTCTGAGCACACAGCGCTATCCAAGCAGGCTCTCAAGTTCGTCGATCAACGAAGAGAAGACCTTCAAGCTGTCACGCACAGGCTCAGGAGTTGTCAAGTCGACGCCAGCGCCTTTCAGGAGATCGAGTGGATACTTTGATCCGCCAGATTTCAAGAAGTTCAGGTAACGCTCAACGGCGGACGAACCTTCTTGCAAAATAGCCTGCGTGATGGACGTCGCAGCAGCCATTCCCGTTGCGTACTTGTATACATAGAAGTTGTAGTACATGTGTGGAATACGCGACCACTCCCAGGAGATCATCTCATCATCTTCATCCCAAGCGATCGTGTCGCCAAAGTACGAGTAGACAACCTCACGGTACTTGGCGTCGAGTGTTTCAGCGGTCAACGCACCTTCTCCGCTCTCCACCATCTCGTGCATATCGCGTTCAAACTCCGCAAACATCGTTTGACGGAACATCGTGGAGCAGAAGTCCTTGATGTAGTGGTTAAGCAGATACGCCCGCACCTTGGGATCTTTGTTTTGATCGAGCATGTAGCGGATCAAGAGACCTTCGTTCGTCGTGGAGGCGACCTCTGCGACAAAGATTCTGTAGTTGGCTGTTGGGTAGGGCTGAGTACGGTTAGCGAGCTCTGTGTGCATCGAGTGACCGAGCTCGTGCGCGAGTGTGAAGACCGAGCCCAAGAGACCGTTAAAGTTGTGAAGGATGTACGGCATCGAGTCATAACAGCCAGAGGAGTATGCCCCGGTGCGTTTTCCTTCATTCTCGTAGCGATCAATCCAGCGATCGGCCAGACCTTTCTTCATGATGTCGCTGTACTCTTTACCGAGTGGGACGAGCGCTTGAGCGATCAGCCCTTCAGCCTCTTCCCAGGTGTACTTGAGATCGAGATCATCGATGATCGGTACGGAGAGATCGTAAAAGTGTAGCTCATCAAGACCCAACACCCTTTTGCGCAAATTCATGTAACGTTGGTAATCAGGGAGCTTTTCGTGGATCGCTTCGATCAAACCATCGTACACATCGACAGAGATGTTGTCGTCGAACAACGCAGACTCACGGGCGGATGCGTAACCACGCACTCTCGACTCAAAGACATGTGCCTTGGTCGAGCCGTCGAGCGCAGCCGCCATCGTGTTGCGGTTGCCTTTAAACTCGCGGTAAAATCCCTGAAAGGCCCCTCGACGAATATCCCGCTCACGTGCTTGTGTCAGCTTGTAGTACGTGCTGTGTGTCAGCTTCACCTGTTCGCCGTCTTCGTTGGTCACCTCACCAAAACGTGCGGGCAGGTCGACGTTGTTGAGCATACTAAAGACTTGATGCCCTGTCGACATCGCCTCTTGCGCCATCGAGATGATGCGCTCCTCCGAAGGCGAAAGGGTGTGAGGTTTTTGACGCAACAAATCGGACAAAAAGAACTGGTATTCGGCGAGCTGTGGATCTTCCTTCCACGTACGCAAAGTAGACTCATCGAGGCCCAAGAGTTCTGGGTTCACGAAGGACGTCGCGGCATCAAATTGAAAATACAACGCGCGCGCCTTGCTGTAGTACTCGTGATATTTGCCTTCGGAGAGATCTTCATCGTGGCGGAGATGAGCGTAAGTGTAAACTTTTTCAATTTTACGCATGGAGCCAAAGTAAAAATCGAGCGCTTGCTTCAAGACATCGATCGACTCACCGAGCCGGCCCTTCCAAGCCTCTGCTTGCTCTGGGATCGATTGCAAACTCGCAAACTCAGACGCCCATGCCCCATCGTCAGCATACATCGACTCCAAATTCCAACGATCACCTTGTGGGACATCTTCGCGTTTTTTGTATTGGACCATCCGTGTTCTCCTATATACTCGGTCTCTTTATCGGCAAGAAAGATTTTCGCTTGCTCTACCCTTCAAATCGACTACTATAGGGAAGCATGACCCCACGGTCAAGCGCCCATAAAACGCTAATCCCTCGAAGAATCTGGTACAAATGTACCCTTTTCTCTCTAACCTACACCGCCCTATGTGCGTAGAGGAGAACCTATAGATGGGACGAAAAAGCAACTTTAACCCTGGTCCTGCCGTCTTACCCGAAGACGTACTCAAACAAGCACAATCCGACATGATGAACTTTCGAGGCCTTGGCACAGGCATCATGGAGATCAGCCACCGCTCGAAAGAATTTATCGCGCTGCTCGAACATACCCAAGCCACCCTTCGCCGACTCCTCTCTCTCGATGACTCCACCCACATCCTCTTTTGCCAGGGTGGCGCACGTACGCAGTTCGCGATGGTTCCCATGAACTTTTTGCACACCAGCGGCGCATACGTGGATACAGGTGTTTGGTCTGACAAGGCGATCGAAGAGTCCCAACGAGTCGGAGACACCAAAGTCATCGCGACCAGCAAAGAACAAAAGTACAACCACATCCCCCACCCACATTCTTACACGCTCAACGGAGATGAATCCTACCTTCACCTCACCTCCAACAACACCATCTACGGCACACAGGTCCACGAATGGCCCGAGACTAACGGCGTCCCACTGATCGTCGATATGTCCTCCGATATCGCCAGCCGCAAGCTCGACTACAACCAATTTGATATGGTCTACGCTGGCGCGCAAAAAAACATCGGTACAGCCGGCGTCACTCTCGTACTGCTCAAAGATGAGTTCGCCAAAAAGGCCAAATTCGACCACCTCTCCCATATGCTTCGGTACGACACGTTCATCCAGAGTAACTCTCTGTACAACACACCACCTGTCTGGAGCATCTACATCGTCTCACTCGTCCTCGACTGGCTCGAAGCACAAGGTGGGATCGACAAGGTAGAAGAGAACAACACGAAGAAGGTGGAGCTTTTATACAGCACTGTCGATGAGATGGAGTTCTACACAGGTACGGCTCAAAAAGACAGCCGCTCCATGATGAACGTGACCTTCCGTCTCCCCACAGAGGAGCTGGATAAACGCTTTGTCGCGGATGGCTTGGAAGCAGGTTTCATTGGACTCAAAGGACACAGGCTCTCCGGTGGTATTCGCGTCTCTTGTTACAACGCGGTCACAGTCGAAGATGTTGAGAGACTTGTCGATTTTATGAAGGACTTCGCCAAAAAGCACGGCTAAGAGAGCACGAGGACGTTGATCTCGGGTCGACAGTTAAAACGTACAGGCAGTCCGATCACGCCGGCCCCCCGCGAGACAAACACCTGCGTATGTGGCGCAGCGACTAACCCGGCTGCGTATTTTTTCCCATACCGAGAAGGCACGATAGGTGGTCCCACCCACGGAATCACAACCTGTCCCCCATGTGTATGACCGCTCAACACAAGCTTCACCCTTGGATCTTTGAGAGATTCGGCGTAGTCGGGGTTGTGAGATAACAAGATCGCGACGTCATGCTCTTTCGCATCACCCATCGCCCGCTTGAGATCTTGCTTGCCTTCCCACAAGTCGTCAACGCCAGCTAGGCGAAGACGTTGGTTACCTTTCTTCAGCCAAACCCCTTCATTGTTGAGATCCCCTAACCCGCTCCCCTTAATCGCACGCATTGACTCTTCTGTACTCTCCCAATGGTCGTGATTTCCACATACGACGTAGACACCCATCTTTGCCTTCAGATGCCGCAATGCGCGAAAACACGGCGCGATGTACTTTGGACTTTTGTATACAAAGTCACCAGGAATCGCGATAATATCGGGTTGAAGAGCGTTCACCTCTCGCACCAACCGCTCGACATAGCCAAGGCTCACAAAAGGACCGTGGTGGATATCCGATATCACGACGACCTTTGTCCCCACAAACCCCTTGGGGAGTCCAGGAATCGAGACCTTCTTTTGTTCGATGCGAAGCCACCCAGACTCCAACACAGCATATCCCCCACCAGCGACACCAACTCCAGCAAGAAGCCCCACGCGCTTGAGAAATGTACGACGTCTCATCGCAGGCCGTTGCTCAACTTGCTCTTCTGGTGTCCTTGTTTTGTCCTCCAACAGAAAACTCCTCTCGTCTTACGTTTTATCGGGCTCATCGCGAGAGACGACTCTCACACCGATTCGTTCTGTCCCCATTAACGCGTTAAACCGGAAAGCACATCGCACACCACGACCGTGATAACGATAACAACCACCTCGTAATGCCCGGTGAACACGCAAGCCTTCTCTTCCAAGCTCGGAGACAAAGTGAGGCTCCTTTGGCGCCTCCCCCATCACTTCGAGCCAGTTGATGTTCCATTCATCTGCACACCACTCCCAGACGTTACCACTACAGTCGAGCAAGCCGTACGGACTCATACCATCGGGGTAGTGAGCGACAGGTGTCGTATCTTGGAGCTTGGCCCCCAGAAAATTGCACAGACCGTTATGTGGTTTTTGATTGCCCCAAGGCCAGATCTGTCCCTCCGTTCCCCGCGCGGCTTTCTCCCACTGTGCCTCTGTCGGCAAGGTCAACTCGTAAAATGAGCAGAACGCCTGTACATCCTCGTAAGAGACGCATACAACAGGGTGCTCCAAGCGCTCTTCATCAGGTTGACCGTTCACCCAGTGCTGGAGATAATCAGGGCTCTCACAGTGGTAACCGCTCTCTTCGATAAATTTGAGCCAAACTCTATTGGTCAACGGTGTCCGCGCGATCCAATACGTCTCCAACTCCACCTCTCTCTGAGGTGCCTCATTTCGGTATGCCAACATGTCATTTTCTTTTGACCCCATCGTAAAGACACCACCGGGAATCTCCACAAAACGCAGCAAAGGCGTCCCATCTTTTGCGCGGAAAATAGACTCACGCACAGGGTCAGGAACAGCTGGAAGATCGAGTGCATTCCAGATCTTTTTGGGTTGTGGCTTCTCTGCAGGTTTAGAAGAAGTTGTAGCGGCAAGAGGGAGGACACTCTCCGCCTCCCACTCAACAGCCGAGTGAACGGGTTCGATCGCGCGTTTCTTTTTGGAGGGTGTTAGAGATAAGGAGTCCAGCGAGATCATCTCCTCGTACTCAAGCAACAGCTGTGGTGTCACAGTCTTCTCGACGACCTGCTTCTCAGGTGATGTGACTGTTGGCTTCTCCACATCTCCACCAGAGCGCGATGGATGGACGAGTGATAGCGCTGAAGGGTAACGCATCACAGGCTGCTCATCACGCACACTGGCCGCCTCTTCTCCTTGCTTAGCGTGACCTCTTTCCTCTCGCTCTTGAACCCCTCCAACACGACGAAGAATCTTTTCTCGAACCGCATTCAGCTCACGTGTTTGCTGAAAATCCATAGGCTCAGGCTGTGGCGGTACAGAAGGTTCAGATATCGCATCTCGCGGAGCAGCCTCCTCCCCCTTCTCTATTTGCTGATACTGCTCGACCAAAACGTCCAGCGCGGACTCGTCTTTGATACCCCAATAAGAAGTGTTGAAACCTGTATCTTTCGAAGAATGAGTGGAGCGCTCCCTAAACATACGAGCGTGCTGTTCTGAACGCTCCTGCAAAGATATAGGGAGCAAGATCTCCCGCAACGCGCTCCAAAACGCCCCAGGTGTTTGATAGCGCCGATGTGGCTTTGGATCCATCGCACGCAGGACAACTTCATCGACGGCCTTCGTCCACAACATACACAATTGACTGGGTGGAAAGATCGAACCAATCGGAAGCTCTGTCGTGAACAATTGATACGCGATGACCCCGAGAGAGAACACATCAACGGACTTGCTCACCTCATCACCACCACGCAATTGTTCGGGGGCCATGTAATAGACAAAGCCACTAAACCCTGTGTGTCGACTTACAGACTCGCCTTCGAGGACTTTGGCGATACCAAAGTCCATCAGCTTTACGCGACCATCACGTGTGATCATAATATTGGAAGGCTTAAGGTCTCGGTGGATGACACCTTGTGCGTGTGCGTACTCGAGGATGGGGATCAGCTCATCAAACAACTTGATCACAGATTTCACAGAGAGAGAAGGGAAGATCCCCCGCTCTGCAGAGCGCTCCATCAAGAGGTCAAGGGTGACACCTTCGACATACTCCATCGTAAAAAAGAGAAAACCGGAGTTTGGATCTTGTTCGAGGGTATATGTTCTGACGATACCGGGATGTGTCAGGCGCTCGTTCGCTCGTAATTCTTGAAGAAACCGCGTGCGGATTTCGTCGAACTGTGCGAGGTGTGGGTGGATCAAC
>MDTC01242737.1_pt1 | contig 50076 bp, 46 predicted proteins | sample 811181 | NCBI WGS metagenome assembly MDTC01 (sample SAMN05326644, study PRJNA326480) | marine metagenome | isolation source: seawater | place: Pacific Ocean: North | collected 2011 | reverse complement strand
CTAAAATTATAAAGTTATATTAAGGGCGCTTAGCTCAGTCCGGCAGAGCGCTTCCCTTACAAGGAAGAAGTCACAGGTTCAAATCCTGTAGCGCCCACAAGGGTTTTTCGTAAAAACAAATTTTTCCCTACCCCTACCCAATAAGTTTATACTTAGAAAATGGTGGAATGGATTTATAAACTTACAGATATTTCAAATATAAAAAGAGTCTCTTTTAGACAAGATATTAATGGTCTAAGAGCAATAGCTGTTTTAGCTGTAGTTTTTTATCACGCAGACATAGAAATATTTAAAGGTGGTTGGCTGGGTGTTGACATCTTTTTTGTAATCTCAGGATATTTAATTTCAAATATTATTATCTCTGAACTCAATGATGGGACTTTTTCATTTAAGATTTTTTATTTGAGAAGGATCAGAAGAATACTTCCAGCATTGTTTTCTACTTTGCTGTTAACCATTCCTTTTGCTTACTTTTTTCTAACTCCTAAAGCAATAGAGGAATATATAGATTCACTCATTGCTTCTGTTTTCTTTTATGCAAATTATCACTTTATGAATCTAGATTTTTATGTTGCAGAGTCTACAAAACTAATGCCGCTTCTTCACACATGGAGCTTAGCAATTGAGGAACAATATTATTTACTCTTTCCCCTTTTAGCATTTCTTGTTTATAAATATTTTAAGAAATACTTTACATTTTTTATTGGATTTATCACTGTAGGCTCTCTTTATTTAAATACTTTATCTCAATCTTTAGATAAATTTTATAGACTTGAGTTTAGAATCTGGGAGTTACTGCTTGGGGTCTTGGTAATGATACTAAGTAGCAACTTAAAGATTAAACATCTTGAAAAGATTGGTCTCCCTCTTATGCTTTTTCCTTTAACGTATTTTGGAGATAGTTGGATTAATGACACAGAACCAAAGTTGATAGCTTTGATTGGTATTTCTTTAATAATTTTTTCAAATACTGAATCTTCAATGCTCACTAAAGTTCTTAGTTTTAAATTAATCTCGATAATTGGTTTAAGTAGTTACTCAATTTACTTACTTCATCAACCAGTATTTGCTTTTTTTAGAATTTACTATACACAAATCAATTGGAAAATTTTTGAAGATTCTTACCTAAGCAATTTCGAAATTTTCTCCGCACTAATTTTAACTTTTACTATTTCTGTTATTAACTACAAAATTGTTGAGATTTATTTTTTAAAAAAACCTAATTATAAATATATTTTATTACTTTTATTTTTTATAATTCTTAGTTCTGTTTTCTTAAATATTTTTAAATCTTCTGATATTAAATACAATAACAAGGTCTTAGATTACACTACAAATTTATGGAGTTATACAGCTTCTAAGGATGGCTATCTCTGTAATGAAATTTTCGATATAAGTCAGATTTGTTCATTTAATAAATATAAAAATAAAAAAATAATTTTATTAGGAGACTCTCACGCAAGAACACTTGGCTACCTACTTTCGCTTAAATTAAAAGAATACAATTTTGAAATACTCTCTGGAGGTAGTTGCTTATTTTTAGTAAATTATGAATACAATGAAAATTGCAATTTATCTAAATATGATAGAAAAAATAAAAATTATATTTTAAATCAAGAAAATGTTATTTTTATTTATGTTGGAGACATATGGGATCCTACATACTCAAAATATGAACTTAATTTGTCTATACCTTTAACACTAAATAAATTATTAGAAAAAAATAATAAAATTTTAGTAATTGAACAGATACCAAATTTCCCCTTTAACCCAATTGAAAAACTGATGAACAATAGATATATTAAAGACACTTCAAATAATAATTTTATAGGTATAGAACATGAGTATTGGATAAACGAAAAATTAACTAATCCTCAATTACAATCTTATAGAAATTTAGAAAATTCTGATATTTACACAATTAGCCCTGAAAGTTATATATGTAATTCGATAATTAATAACTATTGTATAGCAGCTATTGATGATTTACTGTTTTATAGAGATGACAATCACTTAACTGTGGATGGAGTTGATTTATTTATTGACGATGTCTTGGATTTAATTGAAAATATTAGTTCAAAATAATTTCTTTTCTTCCCTTACAAGGAAGAAGTCACAGGTTCAAATCCTGTAGCGCCAACAAGGGTTTTTCTGAAATCTTTTTCTGTTCTAACAATCCACATCCTACGGTTATAATTAGAAATTAATGGAGGGGATTTTTAAGCTTATAGACATTTCAAATGTTAAAAGAATCTCTTTTGAGGAATTAAAGTTAAAAAAATGGATTTTGCAACTTCAAATTTAATTGGAAGACTTGGAAATGCTATGTTCCAAGTAGCAGCAACTACTAGTTATGCCTTAGATAACAACTTATCGCCAAAATTTCCTCAAGTTAAAAACAAACCTTATAAAAATTACAGTAAAAATGTTTTCAAAAAATTAAATTTTGAAAATGTGAAAGCCACTTCAATAGAATTTGAATATCAAGAGCAAAATTTTGAATATTCAGAAATACCTAAATACAAAAATGTTTTGCTAAAAGGGTATTATCAAAGTGAAAAATATTTTATTAATAATAAAGAAGTTATTTATAACTTATTCAAACCTGATGAAAAGATTAAAAATAAAATTCAGAAAAAATATGGTTCACTTTTAAAAAATTCAGTTTCATGCCACGTCAGGCTCGGTGATTATGAAAAATTGTCAAACCACCATCCTGTTTTGCTTCAAACAAATTATTACAAAAATATTATTTCACAATTCGATAATAAAAATATTCTTGTGTTTAGTGATGATATAAATAGTTGCAAAAATTACGAACTATTCCAATCTGACAATATTTATTTTATTAGTGGAGAAAAAGATTTTGTTGATCTTTATACAATGTCTTTATGTGAAAGTCATATTATTGCTAATTCTTCGTTTTCATGGTGGGGTGCCTGGCTAAACAAGAAAGAGAATAAAAAAGTATTTTATCCTGAAAAGTGGTTTGGGCCAGCGAAAACATACAGTACAAAAGATTTATTTCCAACTAGTTGGACAAAAGTAAGTTGCTAAACTTTAAATTTTATTGTTTCTGACTTAAAAAATCTTTTTAATGTTTTTTCTTTAATGGTAATTTTTGAAAAATGAGGTCAATTTTTATGTGTAATCATTTTTTTATATTCAAGAATCAATATTTAGAATTTAATTTATAAAATCCAATAAAGTTAACTATAAATATATTTTGTATATTAATTTTTAAATATTTATTAAAATAGTAAAAATGTTAAAAGTTAAAATATCAATGCCTCATTCAGAAAAAAACTTGAATATATCACAATTTATATCTGATAAAAATAATACCTTTTGTGGAAAAAAGTTTTTCCTTAACTCTGATATTAAAGACCCTGATTACTGGTTTGTTTTTGAAGATATTAATAGCGATTACGACACAGCCTACGTAGACCCTAAGAAAATTTATTATTTAAATACTGAAACTTCCTATGAAAAAACATATTTTCTACAGGAACACCTTAAACTTTACCTTGATCAATTTCACTTTAAATTTGGTTGCTATACAGATTTTACAGAAAATTACTATTCGGATCTTCCTTTCCTGCCTTGGATGATAAATAAGAAACATAACGAAATATCAATTTCAGAACATATCAGAGATATTAATTTTTTAAGAAATTATGAACCTACGAAAAAATCAAAACTTATTAGTGTTATTTGCTCTGACAAAATACATACAGTTAACCATAAACTTAGATACGAATTCATTAAAAAGTTAAAGAATCATTTTGGAGATGATCTTGATTGGTTTGGAAGAGGTGTAAATAGAGTTACTTATAAGTGGGATGCAATTCATGAATATAAATATCAAATAGTTTTAGAAAACGATTCTAGAAATAATTTAGTTTCTGAAAAACTTTATGATAGCTTTCTTGGATTATCATTTCCGTTTTACTATGGAGCATCAAACTTAAACAAATATTTTGACAATGATTCATTTAAAGAGATTGATATTTTAGATACAAAATATTCTATTAAAACTATAGAAGAAGGAATATCTTCAAAACTTTATGAAAACAATTTAGAAAAATTAAAAATTTCTCGAGAAAAAGTCTTAAATGAATTAAATTTATTTGAAAGAATCTCAAAATTAATTGACATAAATGAAAATAATATAATTACTTCAAATAAAGAAGAGTGTAAAATTTATAGTGTAAATTACTTTTGGAAAAGTAAAGTTGGAATAAAAAGAAAAATTAAAAATACTATATCAAGAAAATTAAGGCTTAATCAGTAATTGATTTTCTAAAATAATAAGTTTTTTATTACATTTTGAATATCTTAGTAAAACTAATCAGATGAAAAATATTTTTTAATGATTGCAAGTACTTAGTTAAATGTGCATATAATAAATATTCATGAAATTTATAAATATAAAATTAATATATTTATTTCTAATTTTTTCATTTTGTATTACTGATACTGTCTCTGAACCATTAGACACTATAGAAAATATCAATACAACAATTGAAGTGCAAGAAGATGCAACAATAGAGGTTGTTAATGACGAGAACAACTATGTTTTTGAATTACCTTATAAACACACTTATTTAAAATTCGAGGATTGTAATGAATATCTAGGAAGTAAAAATGAAGTTTACTGTATTCAGGGTGCATTTATTTCAGACTCAATAAATTTTAATGGAAGTATCACAAATATAGAATTTTTTGAAGACGACCTATATGTTGTGCTTAAAAATGGAAAAATAGTTAAATATAATATTTTAGATAATACTTCTGAAGAGGTTTTTAATATTTCAAATAACGTAAGACAAAGGGGAATGGAAAATGGTTTATTAGACATTGCTATAAGCCAATTTGATTCACAATTTGTAATTTCTTATGTAAATCTAGAAAATAAACTGATATTTGAATTATTTGAATATGAAAAAGATATAAGAAAAAGTAGGTCACTAGGTATTTTACTAGAAATTGAGTCAGAAAGTGACTCTCATTACGGTGGTAAGGTAATTTGGTCTGAGAATTACAACTGTTTTATTGGTTCAATAGGTGACCTTCAAGAGGCTAGCTTTGAATCAAGAATTAGATCAGATTCTTTAGACACCACAAAAGTTTCTGGAAAAATTATTGGTCTAAATTGTGATTCACTCAATATTGAGACAGATATAATTAGTAAGTCCGAAACTAAACCCCTCCAAAACTTAATAGCAACTGGGCTTAGGAATCCATGGCAATTTTTTGAATTTAAGGACTTCTTAGTAGTTTTTGATACTGGCTTTACTCAAAATGAAGAGCTAAATATTTCTAAGTTTGATAATAAAACTAAAAACTTTGGATGGCCAGTATTTGAAGCAACTAAACGATCAGAAGATTTAGATAATATAGAAAATTACTCATTGGATATATCACATTGGATTAATGATCAGCAAAAATCTGCTTTACAATTTATCTATGAGAATTCTGTTAAGCCATCCTTTTATTACAATCACCACGCATGTGAATCTCCACAATTCGAAAACTGCGATGGAAATTCAAAAATTTATAGAGCTGCAATCATAGGTGGAGGAATTCTTAATAACCCTTCTAGTTCATATAACTTCGATATTTTTTTTGCAGATCATATTTCACAGGAACTATTTTCTTTCAATTTAATAGATGGAAGTGTAAAAATCTTTCCTATTGATAATTTGCTTTATGTCAATGTTGTGAAAGTTTTTGATGATAAATTAAATAAAGTAATGGTTGGAACAGATAAAGGACAATTACATATTATTCAACTTCCAAAGTCTTAATCAAAATTAATTTGTGTCCTGATTTTACCTAATGTTGAAATAATCATTTTGGGTTAAAATTAGATATAAACTATTTATAAAAAATAAATGAACAAAAATAAAAAACAAAAAAAAGATATAGCGATTGCAGTGACAGGAAATTTTAAGTATTTATATAAATACTTTAATAATATTTATAGTGATATTCGAAAAAAAGGTATGTATTCCGGAGATATATTGATTATTACAACATTGATGTGTCCTACTTTTTTAATTAAATCCATTTCAAAAAAAAACAATGTTATAGTTTTAAGATTTTATAAAATAAAATTTGATGAAAATACTATTGAAAAACTTTCAAATTTAAAAACTTATCCAGACCCAAATAGACACATAACAAAAGAATTTCAATGGCATAAATTACATTTATTTGATGAAAAGTTAAAAAAATGGAAATATATATTCTATTTAGATATAAATATGAATATTCATCATAACTTAAATTTAATTTTAAGAAAATTACCTGAAAACTCACTAATGGCTAGAGCAGATGCTTATCCAGAATATAAACGCACTCTGAAATCGCAGTTTGATAACACTAATCCAATTTTTATTGATTTATCAACAAAATACGATTTAAATATTAATAACTATTTTCAGACAGGTGTTTTGTTTTTCGACACAAACATAATTGAAAAAAATACAAAAAATTATTTGATCAATCTTGTAAAACAATTTCCTATATCAAAAACCAACGAGCAAGGAATAATGAATTTATTTTTTATTTTTGAAAAAAATATTTATAAAGAACTTCCAATTGAGGTTGAAAATTTTTTAACATATTTTTATTGGAAAATGCCTGACAAAAAAGTAATCATAACAAAGGCAAATACTGTGCAAAATAAATAGTTTTAAAAATCATAAATCTTGTTTTTGTGAAAAAGAACTCCTAAATAAAAGTTTGAACGAGGATAACTTAGTTGAGTAACTCTATTTTTAAATATGTATTTATATAGCAATAAAGTTAGTACAGCTTGATCTTGTCGGTGGTTATCTCTGTTTGATCCTTTAGGAGCTATACAATCTTCAATCATAGAAAAATTTTTCCAATCTTCAGCTACTTTTAGGGATTCAGGAGAATTATAATCAAAACCAATTAAGCCACTTGCATAATTGTTTCTTAAATAATTTTTTTTGTCTAATCCAATATAATTAATGGTCTGAGGATGAGTCCAGTCCACAACACGGTTGCTACTTATAGGTACTACCAAATTTTTAACATTAAAAAAAGATTTTAAATTTTTTATGTTTTTGTTAATTAAATTTCCTGCATCTAACCAAACAACTTTTGATTTAAGCTCAACAAGCAATTGATAAATTATTATTGGTTTCCAAGCATAACTTCCTAATTTTTTGTCTATATATTTTCCTATAAAATCTGGATTATTTTCGAAATCAAATTTTCTTACTTTCAGTGTTTTATATTTCTTAAGGAATATTCTTTGCTCGTCTTCTAACCCTAGGTCGTATAAATAAATATTGTTTTTAGAGTGTTTAAAGAAGCTTTCCAATAAATTTATGACTTTATCAAAATAGTAAGAATCTGTTGCGGTGACAAATACAATATCACATTCGTTTACATTATTTTTTTTATTAAATTCTAATAATGAATAATATTTGAGCAATATAAAGTCAGTTAAATAATGCGAGACTCTCCTACTAAATACCATTAATTTCTTAATTGTAGTTTTTATATATATCATTACCTTCACGCTCACCTGACACTTGTATTTGCTTTAAAAAGTTATCTCTTCTCAAAATTTAGTAACTTGTTTTAAATAATAATAATGAATTAATTAAGTATAGGATTAATCTCCAACCATCTCTAAAACGTGAGATATTTGTGTTGCCATATTTTCTACTCCTGTAATGTACAGGGTGTTCTAATATTTTACCTCCTGAATATGCATAAGAAAATATTAGATCAAAATCACAAAATGGGTCTGAAATTTTTGTTTTATTTTGCCATCTATGTAAATTTTGAATGTTAGCTTTTTTAAATATTTTTGTACCACACAATGTATCCGATAGATTCACATCAATCAATTTAGAAATAAGATACTGAAAAGTTCTATTGCCTATTTTATTTAAACTTCTCATTGCACGATCTTCCATTTTGTACATGAGTCTTGTACCATTTACAAAATCACAATTTCTAGTTTCAATTATTTCAAAAAAATTAGTCAGCTCTTCTGGATCAACGCTAATATCTGAGTCAAGAATCGCTAATACATCACCTGTTGACTTTTCAATAGCTTCCCAGACAGCATTGGCTTTTCCATTTTTTGTTTGTTCAAATACGTTTATATTTAAATTTGAAAATTTATTTTTTAATTCAATTGCTTTTTGATAAGTATTATCTTTAGAAGGACCACAGGAAATAATAACTTCATAAAAGTTATCAAAAGATGGAATTCTTGAAATTAATTCTTCTAGATTCCCCTCTTCATTTTTAGCTGGAACAATTATCGATTTTGTGTAGCTTAACTTTTGTCTTTCTTTTAATTGATATATAAAATAAGTTTTTATACCTAGATTGAAAACACCAAGAGTTAATTCAAAAATAATATTTACAAAAGATCCAAGGCCAAAAAACTTAAATGGAAAGATTTGTCTGTTATAGTTTCTAATGTTTTCAAATCCTATAGAGTCGAAAACATTAGAAATTTTTTTTGGATGAATAAATGAATTTATATTAGAACTTCTTTTTAATTTCATGAACTCAAATATTTTAAAAATTGTATTCCATTTTGGATTAACTGAAGTTAACAATACTTTTCCATCTTCTTTTAAATTTTTTTTTAAGCTTTTTACGAATCCATAAATGTCATGGGATACTTCAAAAATATCAGTTACTACTATTAAATCGTACTTTTTTGCTGAATCTTCAAGGTTTACAATCTCTGAAGAATTTTCTTCATTAATTATTAATTGCTCAGTGCCTGGAATTTGGGAAATAATGCTTGATGATTTTGAAATTATATGAAGAGCCACAATGTTTTCTTGTAAATATTTACTGATCTCTTGTAAATGATTGTCATAAAAATTTTTCCTAGGTAACTTTAACATTGAATTTATTTCTGTAGATTAACTTCCATTATACAAATAAAATTTGTTTCAATTATATATTAATTTATAAGTTTTAACTTAATGTTCTTATTTGACTAAAAAATGTAGATAAAAAAAATTTTTATAAATATGAGTTATAAAAATATTTAATTTATATTTTTTAAATAATTTAAATTGTCGTTAATTGAAAACTTCTTGTTGATAAGTTCTCTTGCATTCTTTGACACTAGGTCTAACTTAATTTCATCTGAAAAAACTAACCTTATTTTTGATGCCCACAGCTCTAGGCTATTTTCTTTAATAAGGAATAATTCTTGATTATCGTTAAAGCTTTTATGGTCCCAAAATCCTTCTGTGTCAGTAATCATGACTGGAACTCCCATTGACATCGATTGCAAAGCCACGCTTTGTCCAGAAGGCTGGGTAGATCTTTTCAATGGTATGATGCATAATTTAGAGGAAGCGTAAACTTTTCTTAGATCCTCATCAGATAGCTTATTAGCTGCCCAATCCCCATCAATAAGTTTTACATTTTTTAAATCTAATTCTTTAAGAGATGCATCTGAAGAAACAATCGTAAAACTAAAGTCGCTTAATGATGTAACAAGTTCGATCAAAAATTTAAAATCACGATTTCCATCATTACCTACAAAAAGAATATTTTTATTATTTTTTAAATTAAATCCATTAATTGACCAAAATTCAGAATCTATTAAAAATGGGGAGAATATAAATTTTTTATGTGTGTTATTACGATGAAATTTTTTTGCTTTTTTTAATTCTCCCTCACCTAGAAAAACTAAGTAATCTACCTGGGAAACAAGCAATCTTATAAATAACTTATGCAATGGATAAAAAAAAGAATATCTTATGTTTTTACTATAAAGTCCCATTACAAATAGATTTATGGAATTACTTTTAAATAAATTAATTATAATTAAAAAAGGTAAAGTTGAAATACCAACACCTTCGTTTACAAGATATATTTCATTTGAACCTAACAAGGTTTTAAAATTTTTTTTGTTTAAAATTTTAGAAAAATATATTGGCAAACTTAATAATTTACTTAAATTACTATCGAATTTTGTAAAAAAACTAGCGAGCCAACAATTTGGTTTTTCAAACTCGATAATGTTTAAATTATATTTTTTTTGGTCAAACTCTGTGTAGCCATAAAAAAAGTCTCGTGCATACTTTTCTTTACCTGATAAAAGTTTTTTTCTATTTCCACTATATACAAATGTTATATTTTTCACTGCAATATACATATTAAGTAATTATTTAGATATTTTTACTTTTTTATTTATTTACTATAAAGGTATAAAAATAATGTTTATATATAAAGAATATTACGATTTAAAAAAAATCAAAACAAAACAATTTGTTGCATATACCCATTTGGGGCTTGGCGATCATATTATTTGTAATGGATTAATAAATAAATTAAGTAAAAATTATGAATTAATTCATTTACCCGTAAAATCAAGAGATTTTTCAAATTTAGAATATATGTATAGTGAAAACCCGGTAATCAAACTATTTAAAATTGAGCATGAAAGTGAAGTAGAAGATATAAAAAAATACTCAACAGAGTTAGAGCTGAAGGTGTTAAAAATAGGGTTTAAAAAAAGATTTCCTCCATTTAATCTTTCTTTCTATAAACAACTTGATTTAAATTATGAAATTTCATTCAATGAGTTTTCTCTTCCAGAAAACATAGAAAAAGAAAACAAATTAAAAGATCACTTACTAAAAACATATAAAATTCGAGATGAATATCAAGTGGTGCATAATCAGAGTTCGTATGGTGAAGTGAAATTAAAAATTAATCCCGAACTACAAAGTGTTTATATCGATAAAAAGACGGATATCTTTAATAACTTATTTTTCTACAAAAAAATTTTAAGCCAGGCGAAAGAAATACATTGTTTAGACAGCAGTGTACTTCATCTTGCCGAAAGAATAGAAACATCTGGAAACCTCTTCTTTCATAAAATAAAAAAAGAGAATCAAATTTCTGCAGAAGTATATCTTAAAAAGGATTGGCAAGAAATATCCTACTAAAAATAATTTAAATACTATCTTTATATATGAAACACTATGCAAGTAAATATTCCGATATCCGTAGGAGAATTAATTGATAAAATAACTATTTTAGAAATTAAAAATAAAAAAATAACTGATGAAGAGAAATTATTTTCAATTCAAAAAGAATTGAGCAGCCTTAAAAATATTTTAAAAAATTTAAATTTAGAAAATGATTCTCTTGTGCCCCTTTATGAAGAATTACTCAAGGTTAATTATGAACTATGGAATATTGAAGATGAAATTAGGATAAGTGAAAAAAATAATAGATTTGATTCTTCATTTGTTGAATTAGCAAGAAGTGTTTACATTACAAATGACAAAAGATTTGAAATTAAAAATAAAATAAATAAATTATTTAATTCTGAAATAAAAGAAGAAAAGTCTTATGAGGATTACTAGATATACTTGAAAGTTTCCATATTCTTAACTTATGGCTATTCATTAAAAACCTGGGATGAAACAGGAACCTTAGAGCGTGAATTAAAAATATTTAAAAATTTAGAGAATAAAGATATAGAATTCACTTTTTATACCTGGGGGGATGAATATGACTATTCTCTTTTTTCAGGTTTCTCTAATGCAATAATCATTCCAATTTACAGTAAATTAAAGTTTTTTAATAACAAACTATTAAGAATCTTCCAGTCATTTATTGTTCCATTTAAATTTAGAAAAACTATTTCACAAACAGATATTTTATATCAAAATCAACTTATGGGTTCTTGGGTGCCAATTTTAGTAAGAACCTTTTTTAAAAAGCCGCTATATATAAGAACAGGTTACGATATGTTAGATTTTGCTATTAAAGAAGAAAAGTCTTATTTAAAAATAATATTATTAAGGCTTTTAACTTCATTAGCTATTAATTTTTCTGATTATTTTACAGTAACAAACACCTCCGATTACAAAAGATACAAAAATAAATTTAATTTAAAATCAAAAAACATTGAAATAATTCCTAATTGGGTAAGTTCAAGTTATGAGAACTCAATACCAAAGTATGAAAATAAAGTTCTTACAGTTGGAAGACTCGTAGAACAAAAAAACTACTTTAAATTGTTAAAAGATTTTAAACAAGAAGGTCAAAATTTAGAACTTGACATTGTAGGGGAAGGTCATTTATACAAAGATTTAAAGAATTTTTCTAAAAAAAACAATTTAAATGTAAGTTTCATAGGAAAACTTGAACATGAAGCTTTGAATAATTTATATAAAAATTACAAATACTTTGTTACAACCTCAATGTATGAGGGTAATCCAAAAACATTATTAGAAGCTATGTCAGCAGGTTGTATCGTGTTTGCATCAAATATTGAAAATCATACAAGTATTATCGACAATGAAAACAATGGATTTATATACGATCATGAAAAAGAAAACGTTTTTAAATTTATAAAAAATAAAATTAATAATAAAAAAATTAAGGATTATATTTCAATGAATGCTGTCAAAACTATGCAAAAAAATAACTCAATAAAAAATGTGGAAGAAAAAACCTACACTATCTTTAAATTCTTAGAATCTTTTTAAATCTAAAAGGTAGCTTTCTAATACAAATAATTTCCAAATTCTAATACCGTTAATTCTAGACTTATTTATTGACAAATTTTTTAGTATATTTTTATTCATACTTTTAACAACTTTCCCTTGATTAATAACATCATCTATAAAATCAATATTGTTATACACCCAATTTTCTACATCGAACACAAACCCTTTTTTTGGTCGATTGATGAAGTTTTCTGAAAAATCATTGTATAAATAATTTTTAAGCAATTTTTTAGAATGATTTAAATCCAAATATTCGTTATTTGTTGATAAAATATATTCAATCAATTTATGGTCCACAAATGGTGATCGCACTTCTAAAGAGTTTGCCATAGAAGTTCTATCAACTTTAAACATCATCATCTCGGAAAGATAAAACTTATAATCGGCTATTAAAAGATTTTTATATATACTGTGACCAGAATTTAAATTGTTAGCAAAATCATAGTCACCGGATTTTATATTCAACAGAGAAAGTAGTTTATTATCTTCAATAAAAGATCTAAAATTTTTTTCAACATTGTTTGAATTTTTTAAGAATTTATTTCCACTTCCAAAAATTGGCGGATAAAGATAATATATATTTGAAAAAATATTTTGAAATACTGATTTTTTCTTAAGATTATTTATGGTTCTCTCGTAACCACCAAGTAACTCATCACCTCCATCGCCAGAAATAGCAACTTTGTAATATTTAGAGATTTCTTTTGAAATTATATAAGAGGGGATTACTGACGGGTCAAAATAGGGCTCATCAAGAGACTTCAAACCTTCAAATATATTTTCATTATTAATTCTTGAAGATATCTTTACGAATTTATGATTTGTTTGATACTTTTTAACAACTTCTTTGATATAGTTGCTTTCATCATATTTTTCATTATCTACATAGATTGAGAATGTGTTAATTTCTAATCCATTATCATGAAGGTTTTTTACAATTGATGTTGAGTCTATTCCCCCTGACAAAAAATTTGCAATAGGTACATCTGCTTCACGTCTAATTTGTATTGATTCCGATAGAAGACTGTAAAAGTTTTCAACATCAAACTCTTTATTGTCGATGAAATCTTCTGGTAACCAGTAAAAAGATGTTTTTATATTGAATTTAGAATTGTTAAAATCTACCTCTACAATCTGACCAGGCTGTACCTTAAAAATATTTTTTATAATGCTATTTGGTGATTTTACAATCCCGTATTTGAGATACTTATTAACTCCCTCTTCAGATAATTCATAAGTATTTTGCATTTTTGTAATAGACTTTAGGTTTGAACCAAAAAATATACTTAATGAATCGTGGGAATAATATAATGGTTTTTGTCCAAGTCTATCGCGAATAAAATATGCTTTATTTATCTTTTCGTCTACAAAAAATATGGAAAACTGACCTCTCAGTCTTTTAACAAATTCCATACCATAAAATGAAAGTCCAGTTAAAACGGTTTCAGTATCAGAATGGCTAGTTTTGAATTTTAAACCCTTACTTTTAAGTTCAGCTCTTAACTCACTATGATTAAAAATTTCGCCATTAAACATCAATGAAGTTTTAAATTTATCTGAATGCATTGGTTGATCTGCTTTTGTTGATAGGTCTAAAATTGCTAACCTGTTAAAAACAAAATAACTGTTAGCTTTACCTGTTTCGATTGAGGTGGTTTTTAATGAATCAGGGCCCCTACATTCTACACACTTATTAGCTTTTATTAGTTCATTTATATCAATTTGATTAAATGAGAGAGCACCTGTAAATCCACACATATTTTATAATAAACCCAATATATTTACTTTAGATGAAGTTATGGAACAAAAACTTAATTTTTTATACTGTTTTGATAATAATTATAACCATCAAGCATTAACTTCTATTATTTCATTACTTGATAATTCAAGTGAAAAAATCAATTTACATATTATTCACAGTGATTCAGATTTTGTAAAAGTTATCCCAGAAAATATATTTCAACATATAAGACTTAATAATTTAAACACATACACCTTTGAAGATTACGACCATCATTTTCCTAACTTAGAAAATGTGCATATTTCAGTAGCTACATATTTTCGTCTATTTATAGAAAACTATCTGCCTTCAAATATCTCAAATTTTATTTTTCTAGATGCCGATACAATTTGTAATAAAGATCCTGTTGAAATACTTACAAAAAAAATTAGTTTATTGAATAATTCTATACATACAATTGCTGCAAGAACTGAACACGAATATAAAGAAAATTCAGAAAATAAAATATTTGAAAGACTTCAGATGAATGGTCATTATTTTAATGCTGGGGTTATGATAATTGATTTTAATAAGTGGAGGAAAAATAACGTACAAGAAGACTTAATAATAAAATTGGAGGCATTAAACAATAAAATCTTGCAATGGGACCAAGATGTATTAAATTCTTTATTTAATGGTCAATATCTAGAACTTGATAAAAATTTTAACTTTAATCCACATGAACTAGAGCACAAATCAGAAATAAGTAACAAAATTTTGTTCTTACACTTTCTTGGAAGTAAAAAACCATGGTTAACAAGTGGAGTATTTAATGAAAAATCAGAAATTTATCATAGCAATTACAGAAAAATCTTTTCAAACCAATATCATATAACACATAAGTGGAAAACAAGGTCATTAATTGAATTTTTAAAATCATGTTTAAAATTTAAAATTTTTAACTTGAAATTTCCACTTGTTTATACAAAAGAACTCTTTCAAAGTTTTGTAAAAGATTAGAATTATAAAATATGAAAATTTTAGTATTGGGAAGCAGGGGAATGGTTGGTTCTTCTGTGTCAAGTTTTCTTGAAAATGACAAACAACTAAAGGTAATTAAATCCTCCAGAGATGATACAAATTTATTTTTACTTGAAGAAACCAAAGATCTTATTTCTAAAACAAACCCTGATGTTATCGTTAATGCTGCAGCAAAAGTAGGAGGTATCCTAGCAAATAATACTTATAGAACTGGCTTTATCTTAAACAATCTTAAAATCAACATAAATATTATTGAAAGTATTATTGATCACCCAAATATCAAGTTAATTAATTTAGGAAGTAGTTGTATATATCCTTTAGGTGCAAGTATTCCTATTAGTGAATCAGCACTAATGTCTGGACCATTAGAACCTACGAACTCTCCCTATGCAATGGCTAAATTATCAGCTATAGAAATGGGTGATGCAATTTCAAAGGAGCATGGTCATAAAGTGTTGAATTTAATGCCAACTAATCTATACGGTCAAAACGATAACTTTTCTGCTACAGAAAGTCATGTGATACCCGGACTAATATACAGAATGCATAATGCAAAAATAAATAATGATAACAATTTTACAGTTTGGGGTACTGGCAAGCCATTAAGAGAATTTTTACATGTTGATGATCTATCAAAAGCAATCCATTTTTTAGTATTTAATGAAACCGATGAAAATCTCTTAAATGTTGGAAGCAATGAAGAGGTCTCAATAAAAGAATTAGTATACAAAATCAAAAATATTATTGACTTTAAGGGCGAGTTGGTGTTCGATGATACTAAACCAGATGGAAACCCAAGAAAATTGTTAGATTCTTCTAAGCTAAGAAGTCTTGGTTGGGAACCTACTATAACTCTTGAAAAGGGTTTAGAGGCAACATATGATTGGTTTAAGAATAATTTTTAGAAACTAAAAACTACAAATAATTTTCCCACGTAGGCTTTAATAATCCTTTTTCAATTAAAACTTTTTCTTTCTCGGCTAATTCAAGATCGTTTTGAACCATAATTTTTATGAGTTCTGGAAAACTAGTATCGGGACTCCAGCCTAGTTCTTTTTTTGCTTTTTTAGGATTGCCTAATAAATGATGAACTTCATTAGGTCTTGAATACTTTTCTGAAGTTAAGATATATTTTTCCCAATCAAGTCCTACTTCATCGAAAGCTAATTTTGCAAACTCTTTAACAGTATGCGTTTCTCCAGTGGCTAGCACCCAGTCATCTGGTGTGTCGTGTTGCATCATTAAATACATACCCTTTGTATAATCACCTGCAAAACCCCAGTCTCTTGATGCTTCAAGATTTCCTAGAGTAACCTTTGATTGTATATTGTGATAAATTCTACCAACAGCCCTTGTAATTTTTCTAGTAACAAACGTTTCTCCCCTGTGTGGAGATTCATGATTAAATAATATTCCATTTACAGCGAATAAACCGTAAGATTCTCTATATATTTTAGTTATATTGTGCGAAAAGACTTTACCAGCTGCATACGGACTTTTTGGATCTAACAACGAAGACTCATCTAATATTTCATTTGTTGCACCACCAAACATTTCAGATGATGATGCTTGATAGAACTTTATATTTTTGTCAATATTTCTTAAAGACTCAAGAATAGTTATTGTACCAATTGTAGATGTGTGAGTTGAATATATAGGGTTTTTAAATGAAACAGCTACATGAGATTGTGCTGCTAAGTTATAAATTTCGTCAGGGAGTATCTTATTTATTAAATTTGTTAAAGATGAAGAATCTATTAAATCAGAATAATACAAATGTAGTTTACCTTGTTCTCCATATTCTGAAATAAGTGGGTCTATCCTGCTCGTATTGATATTAGAAGACCTTCTAATAATTCCATGTACTTCATAATTTTTTTCGAGAAGTTGTTTAGATAGGTAATACCCATCTTGTCCTGTTATTCCTGTAATTAAAGCTTTCATAATTTTTTCTAATATTCTTTATTAGTAAATTTTATACCCGTAACAAAACTACTTAAGAAAAAATAAATCAGTAATCCAAAATATGGATTTTCCATTGAACCATCAAACATAGAAATAAAAATAAGCGGTGCTAGAAATAAATATAGATCGGATTTAGAAAATAAACTAAGTTTTTGTTGTAAAAGGTTAATCCAAAAATAAAATAGAGCTGCTAAACCCAACAAGCCCGTCCTGGCATAAACATTTAGGAAATAATTATGTGTATTTTCATTCAAACCATCTACGCCTGAATATATAAAGTCATCAAAAACAGGGATTGTTTTTGCAAACCCTAAGCCTTTAAAAACATAATTACTTTCAATACTGTCAATAACAACATCCTGCCATAGCTGAAGTCTCCAATTTAGATTCCCATCTGCAGAAAACATTCGACCATCATAAAAATAAAAAAGTGGTACTTCATCATCAAAAGTGTTCGAAACAACATATTTATGTTTAAAAACCTGAGTAATAGCTTGTGTAGTTTCATCAAGTTCAAATGTATTATCTACTAAATTGTGTGAAGTAAAAGAGAATAAAAGAATTGAAAATATAATTACTGTAATTGTTCTTTTTATGTTGCTTAAAAATATCTCTCTATACCTTAATATTTCAATAATTATATAAACGGCTATTGCAATTCCTGCTGATCTGCTTTTAAAAATTGTTAGAGGTAAGTAGATTGATGAAAATAGTAAAAAAATATGTAAATAATAATCATGTTTTTTAAATTTATTTGAAAAGAAAGTTAAAACTATAAATAATATTCCTAGCTCTGAACCTTTAAGAAATTGGACTTTATCTGAATATGTTTGGAAAAAAATTTTCATAAATTCCGGATAATATAAAACGTTGAAGATGTATTGCAAAAGTAATCCAACATATCCAATAAGAAAATAGTTTTTATTAATTTCAAAATTACTAAATAAAAGCAAACCTAGATAAAACATAGAGATGTACCAAATATACACGCTTGATTTGAAAATATATAAATTTGTAATGTCATAACCTTCAGTTACAAAAAAAGTTATGAAAAATATCAAAAGAATAAAATTAGATACTAAAAAGTTTTTATCAATATGTTTTAAAAAATATTTATATCGAAGAAAAACTATTAAATATGTCAATAAACATACTCCAGTTAAAAGTTCACCAATTCTGAAACCAAAAAGAAATATACCTAAAAACGATCTTCCATTAACAAGAACTAATAATAGAAATAAGAAAAAAATATTATTTAGATTGATAGGCTTTATTTTTTTCATAAAAACTTCCTACGCTTTAAATTTACCTAAAAGCTTTCTTAATTTAATGTAATTAATAAAAAAATAATATTTAACTTTGTTTAAAACACTATTTTTTAAAACACTTAATTTACTTATATTACTTCGTTTTTTGTATATCTTATCTTTGTTTTTAATTGCGTAACTAAAAACATTTAAATATTCTTGTGCAGCATTTTCAAATGTATAGTTATAGTTTTGTAAATTATGCATATAATGTTCGTAATTTTCAACCATTTCATTTAATGTGGAAACAATGTCTGCAGTATTTAATTCCAAACCATATTCCTTACAATATTCTGGTAGCGCCCCACTATTTATATAGATAATGGGCAAGCCACATAAAGCTGCCTCCATGTGGTGGTTCCCAGAAGGTTCATTCAGTGATGCTGTTATGTAAATATCATGTGTTTTTAACTCATTAGCAAGATTTTTTCCAAATAGGGGGGATAAAATTTTCGAATTTTTTAATTTGAAATCTTTTGGTGGATTCCCAATTACTGTTAATTCATATTTGTTTATTAAATCTTTTTGAATTAGAAGTTTGTCTAACATGCTGTAAATTGCATATCCTTTATTCCAGTTATTGCTCCAGTGGTGAGTAACTATTCTTAATCTTCTTTCACCATCCCAAAATACTTTATTTTTAGTATTAAATACTTCTACTGTAGGACCTCCTCTAATGATTATTGATTCTTTTTTCCCCATAGAGTATTTTTCAAAAATGCTTTTTAACCAACTGCTCACAAAAATGTTTATATCAATATTTTTATTTAACTTATTTAATTTTTTATTAACATTAGATGTACCTTTTCTTTCATCACATTCGTTGATTCTTTGAAAGGAAATTGCATTGGGATTTACAAATTTAATATAATAATCTACATCAAAATTATTAAAAGTTGATGTTTCAGAATCAATAAGTGGATTTGTTAAAAGAATAATATCAATATCTTTATCATCCAAGTGGTTTAAAACTGTATGGTTGTTCTGAATTAAGTATTTTTTTAAATTTTTTAAAAACTCATTCCCTCCCCCAAATGGTCCTTCAACCTCTTTAGATCCAATACTAATTTTCATAAACCCTGCTTAACACGTTCCTGTATGGATCCATTCCTTTTGAGATAGTTAATTTGTTTGCATTTTTGTATGCATTATTAATATTAGGTATTGCACTTCAGTAATAATTTGGAGTATAACATGAATGGGATATTTTTTCAGGAATCGTTTTCAATCATGAAGATGTTTAGGTCTGTTTAGAGCATATTTAGGGGTTAACCAAAAAGTTAGAAATTTGGAGTTTGAATTTAAATTTGAAAAAAATATAGTTTTATTTTATGATTAAAAAAAATTATAAGAAAAAAGTTAAGAATTTTAAGTTAACTTTTTTTCGCTAGATTAAAATAGTATTCTTGTTCCTTTTTAAAATTTGTTGAAATATTATCTTCTGTATTTAATGTATAAAGAACTTCTCTCAACATCTTAATTTTATAATTGTTTGCAAACAAATCTTTGTACAATTTGTAATCTTGCGCGTATTTATAATTTTCATTATATAAACCAACTGCATACAAAACTTCTTTTTTAATAAATAGAGTTCCATGTAAAAAGGGGTTTTTAAATTTCATAATTAACCTTGGTGGAAAATAGCTACTTATATTAGGAATTGATTTATTTGTGTTAGTAATTTTTGCTCTTGTATTACATGCATCTAATTCATATTTTTTTAAAAACTCAAACTGTTTTTCAATTCTTTTTGGATAACTATAGTCATCGCTGTCTTGCCTAGCTATATAATTACCATTTGCACTTTGAATTAATTTATTTAGTGACTTTGTTAAGCCTAAATTGGTTTGGTTTTGATATAATTTAATTCTTTTATCAGATATATTTTCAATTACTTTTAAAGTATTATCAGTAGAGCAATCGTCGCATAAAAGTAGTTCAATGTCACTGTATGTTTGATTCAATATACTTCTAATTGATTTTTCTATATTTTTTTCGTCATTTTTAACTGATAGTATTACAGATATAAGTGATTCGTTTTTAATTGTCATTTTATATTTTTTTCAAACTCTATGAGTGCACCTTTATGATCTAACAAGTTACTTACATGCTCAAGTACATCAATGCTTAATTCTTCAAGATTACTTTTATCATTTAACTTTTTTATCTTTTGTTCTAAATCTTTATAGTTAAATTGTTCAAATGATAGTTCGTAATTTTTAGGAAAATATTCATCCATACCTCCGAAAGAAGGAAAAATTGAAGGTATACCATTGGCTGATGCTTCAAAGAGAATCCTTGGTTGTGCTTCGTTCATTAGTGTCGCTGTAATTACAGCTCGTGATTTCCTTATCAAATTCAAAACATCTTCATTTTTCATATATCCATAAAATTTAATATTCTTTTTATCATATTTTTCTTCATAAATATTTTTAAATTTTCCTTCACCAATAATTATTAAATCTAAAGCTGTATTTGACTTTACCCAAGAATCCAACAAGTAGTCTAAACCCTTTTGTCGAGAAATTGCACCAGCATAAATAACATAATTGCTTTTACTTTTATATGCATTTCTGTCTTTAATTTCAATTTGATTATATGAAATACTTATTTTTTTTTCATTAATTTTTAAAATATCAACAAGGTGCTTTTTATAAAAATTATTTAAGACAAATATATGAAATGGGTTATTTTTTAAAATTTTATAATACTTTTTTCCATAAATAATTACAAATAATGACCTCAGGTAAGAGTCTTGGAAGTATTTATTGAATATTTGAAATCTTTTTTTATAATTTCCACATCTTGGACAAAATTCTTTTTTATAGTGATTTTTTGCAAAGAAATAGTTTGTACATTCAAACCTAAAGTTATGGATTTTTAATATAGTTGGTATTTTACTTTTTATTAGTAACTTTAATATCCCAATATTGGCTTTGAACCAAGTATTGTGGACATAGATCATATCTGGTTTAAATGACTCAACTTTATTCACTAAAAGCCTATTTGAATTTATATTATTCGAAGTTATAAAAGCTAGGAAGTCAAAAAGTGATAATTTTTCTGAGTTATCGTATTCTAAATACTCAACTTCATAATAATTTTTCAAAAATTTGAGTTCATCAATAATGTTTGAGTCTTCACCGCCAAATTGTTTATATTTAGTGTTAATAACTAATATTTTTTTCATATAATACAAAGAGTATATATGTAAAAAGTAAAAACTTGAAATAATGAAAAATAATCGAACATATATAAACAAATTAATAAAAAATAAATATCAATCGAGTGTATTTTACATTTTACTATTTCCAATTATCTTAAATTTTATTTCAAACATAGTGAATCAAAATATAAATAATTTATTTATAAAGTTTAATTTATATGATATTTTTTCATCTTTACTTATTTTTACTTTTTTATTAATTGTTGGAGATATCGTAAAATCTGTTTTTAATTTAAGATCAAGAATTTTTGGAATTATTATATTTTTAACAAGTTTTTTTTGCTTGATATTCATTTACTGTTTTTAATAAAATCCTTAACATTTGAAAATATTTATTATTTAAATTTAACCTTATGGTCTCTTCTGCTAATAATAAGAAAAAAAAATATAGAACTGTCAAAAATATTTCTTGCTATATTGAATCTGTTATTAATAAAAATTAATAACAGTATTTTTTTTGATTTTCTTACAAAAAATAAAAATTTAATTGGAGATGTAGAAGCAGTTTTTTTAAAACAATCATCAAATATTTATGAATATAGTTACAAATACTCAATTATAAATTATGCAGATGAAGGATATCCACAATTTACAAGTTATGTACAATCTCTAATACACAAAATTTCATTTAACACCGAATCATTCATTTTTGTTACGTCCACTTCTCAGGTTATTTTCTATCTGTCCATACTTTTTTTTTTGGGAGTCTAAGATTTCTAGATTTGGAAAAATTTATGTGTCATTAATTTATACTTTTTTAATTATTAATAATGAGTTTTATCAATTTTTATTTACTAGCTCATTAATGTCTGAAGGAATAGTTAATTTATTTACTGCTGTAATTTTGTATGAACTTGCCTTATCAATTGAGGGGAAAAATCAAAAATTGATATACTTTTTTTTCTTGGGAGTTTTGTATTTAACAAAACAATTTATTAGCACTATTTCCATAATTCTATCTTTATTTTTTGTATTCAAAAAAAATTCTAGAAAATTAGCCCTTATTTCTATATATCCTCTTTTACTAAAAGAGTTGTTACTATTTACATCTTTTAAAAATATAAATAGTAGTCATCATCTAAATCAAATAAATGTAATGGATACTTTTTTTGATTTAATAACATTTAGTAATTTGGAATTTGAAAATATTTTAATTATATTTAATAATCTATATAAAGATAAGCCGTTTATTTTATTGGTCTTTGTTTTGTCTTTAGTATTAATTTTTAATTTAATAAAACATAAAAAAATTGATTTTATAAGTAAAATTTTTGTGTTCGTAATATTATCAAATATTTTTCTAACTTTATGTATATATATTTCTGCCTGGAAAAATATGGAATTAGAATCTCCTGTAAGATTTATTCTTACTTATTTTCATCTATATATAATTACTATCTTTATCAATATAGAAAAACTTAAGCAAAAAAATTAATTATTATCAGAATATAATTGACCTTGGCCATGGCCAGCATCATAATAAAACAATGGTTTATCAACATAAACTAGATCTGTTAGTTGTAAAAGTCCTAACCAGCAGTCGTGATCTGCCGTATGTCGAGCTCTTTCTTCACGGAAAATACCTCTAAATCCACCTAGCTTCTTAAAAACTTCAGTTTTGACAACAACACTCGAATTAACTACACAGTTGTGGTGCTTTAGAAAATCATATTTCCAAATAATTGGAAATTTGTTAAATTTAAAATATTTTGTAAACAAATATTTTTTTTTAATTTTTTTTAAATGTCTTTCAGAGTTATACAAAATATATTTTTTTGTATCGTCATAATCTCCGTAGCCAAAATATCCTTCAGTACAGGAAAAACCTACATTATATTTTTTAAGATGATTCAACTGGTCTTCAATTTTAGTTGGTAACCAGTAATCGTCATCATCTAAAAAAGCGATGTATTTTCCTGTTACACTTGATAACCCGTAGTTCCTAACTGGATCTCTAGCTCCTCCCCAATTTGGAGTTTCTTCTCGATTAATATTTACGATTTTTACATTCTCAGGAAAGTTGTGTTTATAGTAGCCTTCTTCATCAGAACCATCATTTACAACAATTATTTCAAAATTTTTATGAGTTTGGTTATTTACACATTCAATAGCCCTTAAAAGATAGTTGAATCTGTTATATGAAGGTATTAAAACACTGACTAGTTCGGAATGAACATTCATAAAATTAGTATAACTAAGAATTTAATTGAAAATTTTAAAAATTTCTTGAATAATTTCAAACTTTTGAAGTTTTGAGAATTCTTTTACCTTCAAAATATTCTATATTTATTTTTTCCGCAATCCCTATTGTTAAAAAGGTTTCAGCGTCATGTGTAGAATTAATAATTGTCAAATCAATATTTTCTAATATTTTGAGAATATCAGATTTTGATTTATGATCAAGATTTGAAGTTGATTCATCCAAAATTAAAACATCAATGTCTTGTACCAAAGCTCTAATAAATGAAATTTTTTGCATTTGACCTGAAGACAATGATTTATTATCTACTTCCTTATCCAAATCGACTTGTTCGTTTGAAAAAACATTAAATTTATTCAAATAGTTTATCAAAAGATTATCATCTATTTTTTCTTTTGATCCGTAAGAAAGATTATTACGTAATGTATCAGAAAATATTAATGGATTAGGTCCAACATAACCAAATTTCTTAGAACTTGAAAAAATTTTTCCATTTTCTGGATAAAATACTCCAGCAATCAAGCCTAACAACGTACTTTTTCCCGAACCGTTTGATCCTGTTAGTAATACGTGTGAACCTTTTTTTATTTTTAAATTAATATTTTCAAAAATGTTTTCTTCAGAGTCAAAGTATCTAAAACATACATTATCTATAACAATTATTTCATTTGAATTGTCATTTTCAAGTTTTATATAATTTTGACTTAAAGATGATTTATTTTGAGATTCTAATTTATGAAATTTTTTAAGGTGTACATGAGAATTAATTACTGCATTCACTGTAGTTGATAATGAAGATATTGATTGAAACATTCTCAATGTTACTCCTATGAACGAAAGTGTTACTGTAAAGTATTCAGAAAAATACAAGGTAATCACCGATAAGAAAAATACAGTTAATAAGCTTGGTAAATAACCATTTAGTATTGAAAATTTGTGGTTATTAAGTCCGCTGTTGTTTAATTTATTTACTATATTTGAGAATCTGTTTATTTCACTTTCCTCATTTTTTAACAATTTTATCAGAAACATATTTTCAACTACTCTTTGAATATCCTTACTGGCTTCCCTACCGTATTCAAAGCTTTGATTAGTAAAAAAACGTGCATTTTTTATTAAATACGAAATAGGAAATATCAAAAAGACAATTCCTCCAGTGAAGGTAATGATTGTTTCTGGCTCAGTAATTATAAGGAATGTGGAAAATGCAAGCGCCTGGAGAAGATAATTTAATAAATTTGCAATATTCGAGTAAAAAAAAGATATATGTGCAGTTAATTGATTGATATAAAAAAAGGTATCTGCAGTAGAGTAATTTTTTTTCTCAAAAATTTCAGACAATATATAAACTTTGAGTTTTTCTTGAACGTTATATTCTAATTTTTTCAAAGTTATGCTTTGAAGATATTGAAAATAGTATCGAAGTAAAATAACTGAAGGAAGTAAAATTTTAAATGAAAAAATTATACTCAGATCTAATCCAAAAATAGAAAACAATTCTGTCTTTGTAAAAATATTTGTAAAAAATAAAATAATTAAGATGTCAGAAAAAGCAATAACTTGTGACAGGAAAACTGAGAATATTATTGTTAATTTCTTTTTACCGGTTTGAGTCACCTTTGAAACATAAAGTATATCTTTAACTACTTTTTTAAAGTTTTTAAACATCTTATATAGTAGGATATTTAATTATTTTTTTTAAGCTAATTATTAATAGAACTTTATTCATAATTCTCTTCAAGGCTCTTTGAAATATGTTTCAAATTTTTATTTAAAAAATAAGAAATTCTAGATTTATTACTTTTGTTCTCAAAACTTATTTTATTTTTGAGAATAACTTTAGAATAATTATCAATTTGTTCATTTAATTCTAAATTATTTACTATATTATCAATTCGTTTAATAATATTAAACTCTTCTAAAACAATTGATTTTGAATTTTTAATAGCAGGAATATTTTTTTCATACATATTTTCATCTATTGCGTTCAAAATTTTTTTTACTGATCCATTAAAATCATTTAGGTTTATTTTTACAAAACTATTTGGATCAAAATATTCTTCAATATTTGCATTTCCTGCATAAAAAGTAAATGCCTCACCAAGAAAAGAATCATATAATTTTTCAGAAAAAGTGTTATATCGATTTTGGTTTTCCAAAACAAGATGATATTTATAAGGTGAAATTTTTTCCAATTTATTTCCAGAGAAGTTTGAAAAGAAGTCAAATTCATTTGAAAATTTTAATTGTAGAGAATTTATAAAATTCAATCTTGCAGATTGATATTCCGTAATTTGCTTATTTGAATAAATAATGCTCATCGTTTTGTGTTTATTAAAAGTTGTGTTCTTAAGGAATTCATATTCAGATATGTCACTTGAATTATTAAAGTGATTATTCAAAATCAACCAAGGAACAAAAGGAGGAGAGGAGATTGCATTTTGTAAATCTGTAAAACAAGAAGTGTAAACATATTTGAACTGACTCAAATAGTTTTTTTTACTCTCTTTGAAAAAATAATTAGGGTGATAAGAAGTTTCTGCAGATAAAAATATTAAATTGTTATTTTTTAAATTTACTACCTCTTGTTCAACGTCTATATCCTCAATCACAAACCAATAATGAGCATCCGGAATCTCTTCATTGATATAGAATTTCTTACCGTTAAATACATTGTCCATCGTGCCAGTGAAGTTGTAAATTGAGGATTTGTTACTTTGAATTCCAAAGTTTTTAGGAATTGACAGTTTGACTTTTATCACTTTTTTAATCTTAACCTTTTATTTTTGATTTTTAAGTTTTTTGTCAACTGGTAAAAAATATACTTTACTTTTTTATAAAAATTTAATATTTTGCCGATAATTCTTCTTTTTTTAAAATAATAGATTTCATAATATTTGAATTTTTCAATTACCTCTGAAGCTTCCTCCTCTTGATTCTTAATTTTAGAAAACTCACTTTTCCAATAATTTATATCTAATTCCCTATAATTTGAATTTTTTACTTTCTCATATTCTTCATCTAATACCTGTAATGATAAATCTTCAAACTTATCAACAAATATTATTGGTAAATTTTTAAGATTACTATGTGTTTGATTCTTCAACACCACAGGTGTTGATCCTGCATATAAAGATTCCCATATTCTATGTGTATCATATCCGTTTCCTTGAGGACAAAGAATATATTTATGTTGCTTAAGTTTTGTCAAATATTCTTCTAATGTTAAATTTGGTTCATCAATTTCAACCCATTCAAATTTTGAAAAATATTCCTCTAGGCTTCCTCTTAAGGTTCTGTTTGTATTTTTTTGCATATTGATATAAAGCTTTTTAATTTTTGGTGTATCTTTTTTTTGAGAAGAAAAATTATTAATTAATAAATTTTTTGGAGAATAATTGTTGGCTATCCCTAAGGGGATTGGGACTAAATCTTCATGATTATAAGCAACATTTGTTGCGAACCATTTTGAAATAATTTTTGGTTTTTTCTCGAATAACTTTTTTGTTACAGGTTCGTCTGTTTGTGAAGTGACAAGAACTATATTTTTAATAAATTTGAGATTCTTTAGATATTTAAATAACAAAACTGCATCAACTGGATTGGTGTAAACTATATCGTTATCATTAAGAATTAATCTACTTGCCTTATAGTAAATCATATTTTTTGAGTTATATAATATTTCAATATTTGATCTGTCAATTGTTTTAAATTGTTCGTGAGTCATAGACTCTGAGAAAACAAAGTCACAAATACGGGCAAAATTAAAGCCTGAAATTTTTCTATTGTCGGGAAAGTTGTACATTTTTTACTTATATATTTTTATATGACTTAATTCTATTGAGATTAACTTGGTAAGTTTAAAATATATAATTTTCCAGAAAAGGTAGATACAATTACGCTATCTTTTTCATATATAAATACTCTAAGTGCTGTTATGCCCTCGAAAAAGTTTTCAATTGGTAAAATACTTACTGAATTATTATTTATGTTATAAAGAAGTAGCTCATTTGATACATAGTCGGAAACAACAACTTCTTGGAAATATTTCGATTCAACTTCTTTGAAAATATCGCCTCCAATAATTGCAGCTCTCCTAACATCTTCTGAGGGAGAGTGGACGTATGTAAATATTGGTAATTTAGATTCTTTAATAGTTTTCTGAACAATATCTTCTTTCAGTCCATCTTCCCAAGAAAAAATATCCAAACTGTAATTTTCTATACTGTCTATAGCTGAAGCCGTGTCCATGCCTTCGTAAACTGGCCATCCTAAATTAACCACGTTTTCTGAAAGCTTAAAAATAGTCAATTCTTCATTAGTAGATAAACCTACATCAGAAACAAATAAATAATTATTGTATTCGAAGAACTGCCATGAGTTTCTAAGCCCAATAGCAACAATATTTTTCAAAATATCTTTATTTCCATCTTTGTTGTTTATTGGTACTTTCATTTCAAAATTTGATTCAAGCAACAATATTTTGCCATAATATTTAGTAGTATTTAATGTATCTGAATTAAATCTTGAATCATAATCGGGTTCATCAAAATCACCAATTCCTAATAAAAACCCTTGGTAGAAATTAGACCAAATTATATTTCCTCCAAAATGATTTTTATTATTATTTTTGTCTTCAATACTAATGAGAACATCTGAATTTAAAATACCACTATTTTTATCAAAGTAAATCTTTTCAATAAAAAGGTTATAAATGCTGTCGACTGTTTTTGCATAGCTTATTATCAAGTAATTTTCTACTGGATGAAAAGCAAGGCTGAAAAGCCCTCCAGTACTATCCTCTATTTTTAGTTTTGATGAAAAATCGAAAACTAAGTTAAAAACATTTAATTCTTTATCGTATTTATAAACAAAACCATTTTTTAAAATTATATAATAATTATTCGAGTGTACGTGAATATTGTATATTGGTGAACCAAAATCATACAAGACCTCCGAAGTAGTTCCAGGAAGACAACTAATATCAGCAAGGTAGTATCCATTAAAATCTTTACAATAATCAAACTTTCTAACTCCTGAATTTTTTAAATTTGAAGTGTTGGAGCTATTAGCTTTTTCTTCAGTAATATTTTGTTGGTCTTCATCAAGGTTAATTTTGACGTTGTCTTGTGGGGGTATATCGTTATCTTCAATTACAGAATTACTAGCTGTACATGAATAAAAAAGGATCATAATTAATAAAACGTATACGTTTTTAAAATTATTTAATTTACTTATCATAAAATTACACAGCCCTTCTTAAAAGAAATATGAAATTAGTTTGGCTCATCTGAATGATTTGAGCAGTAAATTTTTCTGGAATTAAATTAATTATAATTTTCCAAGTATCAAGAGTCCAAACTCCAATATCTTCTATAACCAAGTATCCATTCAGTTTTAAATTATCTAATGAAAATAAAAGCGTGTTAATGTTTGATAGCTGATAATGTAATCCGTCGTCAATTATTAAATCGAATTTGTTTACAGTAATTTTTTTTATATTTTCAAAAGTTTTAGGTTCATTTTGATCTATATGAACTGTCTTTATCCTTTCTTCAGAAAATAATATTTTTCTATCGTAATCTGCACCAAAGATGGAAGATTTAGAATATACATCTCTAAATGCTCTTAAAGAAGCACCGGGTTTACCATTTTTGCCCATTGAGCTAATAATCTCCGGGTTATTTGTTCCTAAACCTATTTCCAAAATTTCGTATTCTTCATCAAGATTATTGAGTAAGCAGGAGTAAATGAAATGGTATTGATTCATTTCTTTATCTGATCCATAATCATTGAACTTATTTCCAAGTAGATTAATAATCTGCTTAGAATTGCTTTTTTCATTTTTTTCAAAAAATTTTGTAAACGATTCAACATCTACTTGTTTTTCAAACTGAGATAGTTTTGATAATTTAGGTAAAAGTTCATTTATATTTTTGATTACTAAAGGCACAAATGACTTGTATGATTGGTTACCGTGTGGTTTAAAAGTTGAAAAAGTAGTCAAAATATTAAGACTTGTTTTACTTCTTGAACTATTCCAACCAGGATTAAAAATGTTCTTTATAAATTGATACAATTTTTTTGTCATTTTTATATTCTAAAATTGTCCTAAATTAGATTAAAAAAATAAAACATTAATTTTCAATTATTAATTTCTAATTTGTACTTTTTTCAATCTTTACAAGATTTTCCACGTCATTAAAAACTTTTTTATAATTTTTTGAAACATCTATTAGAAGATAACCCCTTGCTCCACTTTCTTTTGGGGAGTAGTTAGGGAAATAGAGATCTGAATCATCCAAATTATTAAAATTTTCAATTGCCAGTTCTACTCCATTATACACATCAAAACCAAAATCTAAATTACCTGGCACTTTAAAATCATCAATTAAAATAACAGCATTTTTAAATTGTAAACAAACATCTAACTCTTTTGCTAATGGAAGCTCTCTGGACATAGAGTGAGCATCGAGATAAAACAGTATCTTTTTATCACTCATTTTTTTATTTTGTAAATATTCTATGGAGTTAGTATTAAACAAATTTATATTTTTATAATTTAGAAATCTTGATCTAGAGAACATATAATAAAGTTCTGAAATTTCTACTGAATCAACTTGAATGTTAAATTTTGAAAAAAATTCAGTAGTGTTACCTAAATATGTACCAGTCTCAACGATTTCTTCAAAACCAATTTTTAAAATTAAGTCTTCAATTATATTTTTTCTAATGTGTTGTCCATTAAATGGACGATCCGTAGCCATATCATTTAGACGTGATTTTTTTAAAGTGAATATATTGACCAGCAAGTCTTGAATGTCACCTGTTGTGTTATCTTTAGAAAACTTTTTAATTTCATTTTCCATAAATAAAAAATTTCTAAGGAAATTTTCTTTCTTAAACAATAAAACATAGTTAAGCCAAATATAGTGTTTTAATTTTGAAATATACTTCACGTAGTTATGTTAACATTTTTAATTGAATTGATTTACCTTGGATCATCGTTTAATAAATATGTAATTTATACTTCAGATTCATATATTCACAAAGCTCAATAAATAATTAGGTTTAAATTGAATCTATTTTTCTAAAAATATTTTGTTAATGAGGTTTTCAATGTAATTATTAAGACAATGACAATGTATATATTTTTTTTAAAACTTATTAATCTTTTTTTTTGAACTATATAAGATTTTGTCTTTAAAGTTAATTTCTCCGTAAAATTTAAATGAATAAAATTTTTGGATAATTTTATAAACGAATTTCAAATTAGAAATTTTAAAAATTAAAAATAAATAATAATAATGAACTATAGAAACAATTCCAGTTTTTTCTGAAACTCTGTTTAAGTACTTTATAAGAAGTGGTTCTAAAATTCTATGAAATTGAGGGTCAAGCCTACAGCGATAATGAAAGTCTTCACCATGATAAACAGAAATTGGCTTAGGAACTGATTTTAAATTTTTTCTCATTAAGTTTGTTGGAAATATATTAAAATAGCTTAACGTTCTTGCGATTGCAACATCGTCCGGTAAAGATATATCAAATTTTTCACTTTCTCTCAACAGCAATTCCACATTTTTTCTACTTAAAAAAAATCCTGCACCCGATGCAATAGTGTCTCCCTCAATAACATCCAATACTGATCCACTATATTGTAAATTTTTATGATTATTTTTTACAAATTTTTGAAGTTTGTTAAAGTCAACGAATGAGCTTGTGTTTGTTCGAAACAAATAATCAAATTCAAAATTAGATATTACATATTCAAATGCTAGTAATGTTTTTTTTGCAAGGTTTGGATAGCCATCATCAGTATTTAAAACTAAATAATTGCTATTTTCTTTAAGAACATAATCTTCTTCTCTCTTATCAACATAAGGCTCTCCAATAAAGTGAACGATATCAAAACTTTTTGTATATTTATCCCAGATCTTTTGCTGTGCTTTTGATGATATAAAGGATAAATAATTTCTGGAGCACAAAACTAGGATTAATATTTTTGGATTTTTATTCGACATGATGAATTAATTTCCTACCTATAGAGATGTTTAGCAAGTTTAAAACCATTTGCACACAAATGCATAATTGTATTGACATCTGATTAATTGTGAAATGTATACTAATCATTTGGCATTAGGTTATTACAAAGTATTTAATATTTATATTTTCGATATTAAATTTATTTTTTAAAATTACTAATCTGTGAATTCCATCTACAACTACATATTTTTTATTAAGAAATTTATTCTCTAAGTGGGAAATTATTATTTTATTCTTTTCCAATATTTCTAAATCAAATTCGTCAATTAGTCTATCGTAATTAGTTATAGAGTGTTCCTTTTGCTCTGTTTCAAGCATATATCGTTCATACATTGATTTAAAATATTTTGGGTCTTGATAGTAAGAATTTTGGATTGAATTATCAACACTTGTATATAAGAAAACTGTGGTTGGGTCCCAATCAGACTTTTTTAAATAATATTTATCTTTTTTAAATAATTCTAAATCTAAAACTTGCTTATCTTTGAATGTATATATTTGTCTTGTTATTAAATTTTTAAGTTTTATTTTTGAATAATTATTTTTATTTAACATAAGCATAAAATTGTATATATTTTTTTTTCTCTACCAGCCTTCCAATCATGGCTAATGTTCTATGCCTGCCACTTGTAATTGTATTATCAATAATTTCGATTGGATTTTTCATTAAAAATTCTTCAATTTCGTTATCGTTCATAAGTGGCAAATTCTTATAATATTCCCAAGAATACAACATGGGTTTTTTGTCTTTTGATATGTAATCGTTTACTTCCTCATAGGGTGTAACATTTTTTCTAAACTGAAATATCATCGGAAGTATAAAAAAATTATTACCTTTAAGCCAAAAGTTTTCATTTATTTGAACAGGAAGCTCAAAGGGTTTCCTAGTGTCGGTGATTATTAATTTGCTTAATATCATTTCCATATTTTCACTTTTTTGGAAATATTTTACTATTTGTTTTACTTTCCTATACTTACCATCTTTAGTAACTAGGTCTAAATGAGGTTTCCTTAAAATCCAATTAATAGAGTGTTTTGTTTCGATATATAAATTAGCAAACTCATCCAATCCAATTTTTTTTAATTCAAAATTTTTATTTTTTTCCTTTTGAAACAAATTACTAATCAATTTAATAAATTTCTTAAAAACATATTCAAAGTAAATAAAAGACACTTTCCCAAGAAGCTTATTTTTTACAGGACTTTTTAAAAAGTACAGTCTATTTTTATCAATTTCAATATAATTAATATCGGAATTTTTAATGTTTAAATAAGTTAAAGTAATTTTTATTATTCTTTCTTTATTTTGAACAATTATTCTTCCATACTTATCTTTTCTTACTTTCAGATTTATCTTTTGAATTAAATCAAGTAAGACATCTATATTTTTTCTATTTATAACTATCTCGTCAAATACTAATTGCTTGTTTAAATTTATATTTTTAACTAGTTCTTTTTTAGTATCAGAATATAAAGCGTACATCACGTTGTTTTCATGCAGTACCGATGTGAGATAAATTAAAAACTCTAACCTAGATATAATATCATTATTTTTTTTGAAAAAATCCCAATAAACCTCGTTTTTAAAATCATCTTCAAAATTCCATTTCTCAATTTTTTTAAGACTTCTCATACCATTAATCTTAAATTCATATTATTTTCATTATTGGTTATTTTTATTTCTCTCAAAAATAATTTATCTTAAAATATTTTAAGAATGTATTTCATTTAGAATTGTAGTGAAACATTCTCAACCGAAGTATAAAAATTTTATATTTTAGGAAATAAATTTGTAATTTAAAAGGGGTGTATCAAAAAGAAGTCTCCTACCAAGTAGTTAACAATTTATATAGTGATCTTAAATTGCCATCCACTCATTAAATAATTGTTATTAAAGTCTTGAAAAGTGTCTATTAATTACATTATGGATTAAAAGAATTAATTTTTCGCAATATAAAACTATATAATTAAAGGAAAGAAATATTTAACAATCATGAAAAATCTATATAATAAAATATTTACTAAATTAATTCTCCTGATAATCTTTAGATTTTTAGAATCATTAGAAAAAATAGATTTTGTTTTAATAAAAAAAAGCTCTTCTTTCCCATATATAAAGAAAGGCAGCGATTTAGATGTGTTGACAACTAATCTTGTATTATTTGAAAATGAAATTAATAAATTTTTACCTAAATATAAATTAATAAATTTTAAAACTATCCATAAATCATTAGACCATTATCAATTTGATATATTTTTGGGAAAAATATTTTTTATAAAATTAGATATTATTAGTTCTAAATTCAATATGAATGGTTTGAAAAATTGTGAACTATTTTTAGAACAAACTTTATCTAATAAAAAAATTTTTACTTTTAGATTTTTTTTAAAAAACTTCAAAGTTTTTATTCCAAGTAGTTTTGATGAAGTCATTATACGATATTTAGAATTTCAAAAGTATCCACATAAAATTCATCATAAAGATTACATTAATTCACAGAAAAGTTATATTTTTGATGAAATTAATAAAGAATATTCTCAATTTTTAAATAAACCAATTAGAAGATATTCTTAATAATTTTTAATATTAAGTTATATAAAGTAAGTTACTGGAGAAAAATTGAATGTTATTAAAAATCTAGAAGATGAATCTATATCAATTATTAGAGACACTTACTCAAAGTCAAATAATCCAGTCGTATTGTATTCTGTTGGTAAAGACTCTTCAGTTTTACTACACCTTTTTAGAAAAGCTTTTTTTCCAATAGATATACCTGTAACTTTTTTACATATTGATACGACATGGAAATTTAAAGAAATGATAGCGTTTAGAGATAATATTTTTAAAGAATTGAATCTTAAAACTATAGTACACACAAATAAAGAAGGAGTTGAGGCAGGAATCAATCCCTTTGATCATGAGGGGTACACTGACATTATGAAAACGAATGCTTTAAAGTCTATTTTGAAAAAAAATCAATTTGACTACATATATGGAGGAGCTAGAAGAGATGAGGAAGCCAGTCGATCAAAAGAAAAAATAGTCTCTCACAGAGATGGCAATAATAAGTGGTTTCCTAAGAATCAAAATATTGAACCTTGGTTAATTTTTAATCCATTAAAAAAGGCGGGAGAATCATTTAGAGTCTTTCCCATATCAAACTGGACTGAACTAAATGTTTGGGAATATATAGAACAAGAAGACATTCCTGTTGTTCCTCTATATTTTGCTAAAAAAAGAAAAGTTGTTTCAAGAGATGGCTCATTATTTTTACTTGATGATGATAGGTTCCGATTAAGTAAAGAAGATGTAGTACTAAAAATTAATGTAAGGTTTCGAACTCTTGGTTGCTACCCTTTAACTTCAGGTATAAAAAGTAATGCAAAAAATGTTTCAGAAATAATTAAAGAGTTAAGAGAGACTGCATTTTCAGAAAGAAGTGGCAGATTAATCGATTACGATAAGCACGGGAGTATGGAGTTAAAAAAGAGGGAAGGTTATTTTTAGTGAATAGTATATCCATAATGACCTGTGGAAGTGTTGATGATGGAAAATCAACTTTATTAGGAAGGCTGTTGTTTGAAACACAAAATATATTTACCGACCAAGAAAAATTACTAAAAAAAATTGGGGGCTCAAATAATGAATTTGATTTCTCTTTATTGCTGGATGGTTTAATTGATGAAATAGAACAAGGAATTACTATCGATATTGCATTCAAATATTTTGTTCTTAATAATACACAAGTAACCCTAATAGACTCACCTGGACATGAAGAATTTACTAAAAATATGGCAAATGCAGCAACTTTTTCAGATCTAGCCATAATTTTAATTGATGTGTCTAAAGGCATTACCCAACAAACTAAAAGGCACCTAGAGATTGTAAATTTATTTCCTAATATTTATAAAAAAATTGTAGTAATGAACAAAATGGATTTAGTAGATTTTTCCAAAGAGTTTTATGATAATTTAAAAAATCAATTGAATGTTTTTACAAATGAAAAAAAGATTCTTATTGATGAAATAATTCCAATTTCTGCAAAAAATGGTGATAACATCGCTTCTAGATCTGTAAACACACCTTACTACAACGGCCAGACACTACTTGAATTAATTTCGAATACAGAAGATACAAAAATACAAAATACTTATGGGTATTCAATTGTAAAAATGATAGAAAAATCAAAAGAAGGTCGAATATATTATCTAGAAAATACAAACAAAATTTCAGTTGGCGAAACTTTACAAAATGTTTACACAGGTGAAAAATCAAAAGTCAAAAAAATTTATACTGACTTATCTAAAAATTTATCAAATAGCTCTTCTAAAAATATTGCAATCAAGCTACAAGATGAAATATCAATTAATACTGGCGATAATTTGGTGATAGACGGCTCAAAATTTACAATTTCTAACTCATTCAAATCTAAAATAGTTTGGACTGGTGATGAAAAATTGCTTAAGGGAAAAAGGTACTTATTTTGTTTTCACTCAAAGCAAGTATACGGGTTTGTATCAAAAGTCGAAAAAAAATTGTCAAAAAATATGATAGGAACTGTACAAGTTGAACTTGAAGAAGAAGTCAATTTAGATACTTATAAAAAAAGCTATTTTCTTTCTCAGCTTATTATTGCAGACATTACCTCAAATAGAACCGTGGGATTTGGCTATGTTACACAACATTTAGACAAAGGGTCACATGTAAGATTTGAAAAAGTCCAAGATTATCGGATTACAGATTACAAAAAATGCATTTGGCTTACAGGCTTACCTTCTTCAGGAAAATCTACTATTGCATCGGAATTGAAAACCAGACTAGAAAAATTAGGAATTTACAGTTACATCTTAGATGGGGACAACCTTAGAAGCACCATCAATAAAGACCTGGGTTTCACAGAAGAGGATAGAATTGAAAATAATAGAAGAATTTCTCATATTTCTAAAATTTTGTTTAACTCTGGAATTATTCCAATTGTTGCAACTATCTCTCCAAATAAATCTTCAAGAGATTTTGCTAGAAGCTTGTATGATGAAAATGATTTCATACTTGTCCATGTTGATGCCTCAATCGAAGAATGCATCAAAAGGGATCCTAAGGGATTGTACTCCTCAAAAACAAAAAAAGTAAAAAATATAACTGGTGTAAATTCGCAGTATGATACTCCTGTGAATCCAGAAATACATATTGACACTGAAACCTTAAATGTTAATGAATCTGTTGAAAATATTATAGAATTTCTTAAAAAAGATTTAAAATTTAATGTTAATTAAAAACTATAAAAGAGTGTGATCTAATTCTTTTGGAATCTTATCAAACTCTCTTAATTCATTAATTAAGGAAGAATCTAATAAACCTTTATCGTTTAAATTACTGTTTGTTATGTTTACTCTTAAATTTTGAGCTTTTTCTAAATTCAACGTGTCTTTTTCAAATCGTTCAAAACCATTAGTCATGTCGTAAATGAATAAATTTATTTTGGTTAATGAATCTAATTTAAATTCAAAATTATAATTTATATAGTCTAAGTAAGGCTTCCATACAAGATTACTGTTGAAGGGATTATTTTTATCACTTAAGAGCATTTTAATATAATCTTTGAATGAAATATTGTTAAATAAGTAATTGATTGCTTCATCGCCAATTCTGTCAGGATAGTTTTTCCAATAAGTGTAACAAGAATACCTCCAGTCTAAAGGGTCTCTTTTAAGTGCTAGGTAGTTTGTAGTTTTAATATTATGTTTAGTAAGTTTTATGTTCGTTTCTAATAGAGATAAATGTCCGATAAGACCGATTTTTTCTGGTCTTTTAAATTTAAAATTTTCTCCCATAAATTTTTGAAATGAAGACCCACCAGCTTTAGGAACATGGATAAAAATAAATTCTTGATCTAGAAAGTTGTTGTATCGCTTAGATAATTTTTTTTTATTAACTATGAAACTCATCTTCTAACTGTACTACATGCAAATAATAACAAGCTCATATCTATTTGACAGTGCTACTTAATATAAAATACGTAATAAAAATTTATTAAATTAATTTAGATAATAACAAACAAAAGCGTAATGAATTAATTAAAGTAAAATTAACATTATGCATGCTATTGTGTACAATTTTCATAATTTAAAAACAATTTATAACGATATTTTGGACAATTTAATTTTTCAAAATATTAACAATGATTACTTTAAAATAATTATCGTATGGTCATTTGAAAGCAAAAAAAAATTTAACAATATTTTAGAATTTATTGAAAATAAAGATTTGGAAAACATAGAATTCATTTTCACATCAAATATTAGTTTTGCAAAAAGTAGAAATCTTGGCATATTTTACTCAACTAACTCAGTAGATCCTCTTAAATATCTGACTCTAGTTGAAGATGATCACTATGTTTATCTAGATTGTCTCAAACAATTAGAAGTAATTATGGATAAATACTGGGGTAAAAAAATTAATGATAGTCTTAAAATAGGCATGTTTACAACTTGCATGCAACATACTAATGCTCAATTAACAGAAATTGAAACCAATCTTTATATACCTAACTTGTTTGAAAGCCCAAACCATATGGGAGGTTTAAACAGTTGCTTTAGAAGTGCCCCAATTTATCAATTTTTAAACATAGTAGGTGGTTACGATTTAGATGAATATCCTATATCATATTACCAAACTGCTTCTCAAAATATTAAAAACTATAACAATGGATATACTGTAATGTTTTATGACATAAAGAAAACTGTTAGTCATGAAAATTCTGACATCAAAGAAAACAGTCTTGGTGCACAAACTGTGGGAGATAGATTTGACCCAAATTATACTAAAAGTCATCTCGAGTTACTTAAAAGTAATAAAAATGAGTTGTTAAATTTAATTTCTTTCAAAAATATTATTGCTTTACTAATAAAAAAAGCGCTAAAAAAATTAAAAATACAAAAATGAAGTTTATCGTAACGACAACTATAAATAGTCCAACAGAGGCACTTATAAAATTTTCAGAAATGAAAGACTGGAAGCTGGTAGTTGTTGGGGATTTAAAAACTCCTATGAACGAATATAATGATTTAGATTGCATATATTTAGATTTAAATTCTCAAAATAAAATTAATCCAGCACTATCGGAATTAATAGGATTTAATAGTCTTGAAAGAAGGAATTTCGGATACATATATGCATATAAGAATGGGGCAAAAATAATAGCTAGTGTTGACGACGATAATATTCCCTTAGAAAATTGGGGCAAAAATTTACTAATAAATAAACCAGTTGATGTTGATTTTTACGAAACTGAAGAAATAGCTTTTGACCCCTTAAGTGTAACTAATATTTCTAATCTGTGGCATAGGGGTTTCCCTATAGAGCTACTGCATAGAAAAAATTTAAATTTAAAAGTAGAAAAACGTAAATTATCACCACATATTCAAGCAGATCTATGGAATGGTGATCCAGATATAGATGCAATATGTAGAATAACATTCTCACCAGAAGTTGAAATTAATAAATTTCGACCTTTTTCAACAAACAAATACTCCCCATTTAATACACAAAATACTTTTTTTTCTGCTGAAATTATAAAGTACTTTATGCAGCTGCCTTTTGTTGGAAGGATGTCGGATATTTGGGGAAGTTACTTAATCCAAAAAAATATTACCGATTTAAAAATTGTATATAACAATGCGAGTGTTTATCAAAAAAGAAATCCACACAATTTATCTATAGATTTAGAAGAAGAATTATTAGGGTATAGACATACGTTAAACTATTTGACAAATAATTATCAACTGCCTGAGAAAACTGTTCATGCCTATCAGTTATATAAAAAATCTTTTGCTTAATTGATTCAAAGTTGTTTGCAACAAAGTTTTAAGTAAATAACTAAATTCTTAGTTTTTTAAAGGCTAACGTAATCATTTAGAAGCTAACTGATAAATTTAATACTTCCTAATAGTCTTCTTTTACATCACAAATATATCTCCATTAGAGTTTGGTGAAATAAGACTTAAAAGAAAACCAAAAAAAATTTCCTTAAAATTACAATAAACATTTTGTAATGTTGTTTAATAAATCATGAAACTACTGACTCTCATTGTTATTGTTTTTGAAAAAGAAGCAATACAAAACAAATAGCAGTCAATGTATTGTCTATAGTATAATTTCAACATGTCTTTACTTAATTTAACTGATCTCAATACTTTGTTTAATTTAAAGGTAAAAGGTGTTGCTCATTTTGGGGCACACCTTGGTCAAGAAGTTGAAGAATATAGAAAGTTAAACTTTACACCTATTCATTTATTTGAACCTCAAAAAAAATTATTTGATAAGCTGCAAGAATCATTTAGAACAGATAAGGATATTTATTTATACAATGCAGGACTAGGAAGAGAAAAAATGACTACGGAGCTTTTTTCAAGTCCATCAAATGAAGGTGGCTCTGCTTCTGTACTAAAGCCCTCAGGCCATTTAAAATATCACCCTGAAATAATCTTCAAAAATAAAGAGAAAATTAAAATATATTCGTATGATGAGTTTAATTTAAAAAATGTAAACTTTCTTAATATAGACATCCAAGGTTATGAATTAGAAGCCTTAAAAGGATGTAAAAATTCTCTTAAAAATTATGTCGAATATATATACATTGAAATTAGTAGAAAAGAAATGTATGAAGGTTCTGTGTTAAAAAATCAACTTGATAAGTTCCTCCAAGATTTTGACTTTATCAGAGTTAAAACTCGTTGGGCAAGTTCTAAAATTCCATGGGGCGATGCTTTTTATATCAAGAAAAATGAGGTCAGCTCAAAGAAAAAAATATTATTAATTTTTAACAATATTTTTGAAGGATTTGAGTTTTATTATCTCTTTATTGATCCATACAGAAGATTTAATAGTTGGAAATACAAATTAAAACAAAGAATAAAAAGGAAATTATTTTTTTAAATTAAATGTCATTTTATTACTTTAAATAAAAGTTTTTAAATTTTTTAACCAGTTCTCATCATATGAAAAAATATGACCTTGTTCTAAACAAGCATTTTTCTTTGTTAAAGATTTAAAAATTTCATCAGATTTTGGAAATATTTCTCCACTGGACCATTTTCTAAAGGTAATATAATTAGTCTCATTTATAAGGCCAACTCTAAATTCCCTCTTAACAAGGTTATAATAAGAGTTCAAATATTTTAAATAATCTTTTTGTTTTAAGCGATCCTCTAGAATTGAGAACCTCTCTTCACCAAAATGACAATTGCCATACTGTTTTAATAAATTAAGATATTTTTTATCATGATTGGTGTAAGGAAATCCAAACCTTCTAACATGAGAAGTACCAGCATCCATGCCAATTTCGTCAAAAATTGTTTCATAATTAGTAAATTTTTTCAAATCTTCACAATTTCCATAAAAACACTCGTCACCAAAATAAAATATTTTTGTAACTTCAAAATAAGGTATCCATATTTTATAATTAAAAAAAGATGGTTCAGTTAGCTCATAATCTAATTTTAAAATTTTTCTAATTGCACTTGGTTTAATGTGTACATCAGTTCTACTTTTAAATACAAATGCATTATCTTCAATTCTGTTTAAGCCATATTCCATACTTTTCATTTGGTAATAGAAATTTCCCATAAGGCCATATGGATCCTTCTTAGATTTATTTGAAATTATTTGTATATTTAAAATTTTAAAAAAGAACAATAGCATTTTGTCATTTAGTTGATCTTCCCAAGTTGAAATAATAATTGAATCAAATAAAAAAAGTAATTTCACTTGAATAAGGCTTTTTATTAATTTCTTTTTATGTCTTAGTAATCCTGTAAATAAAAAAATATTGCTTTTTTTTTTCATAAATTAGATCTATAGTCTTCTAAAAATGATTCGAGATCTTCTGGGGTACCAATACCCCACATCTTATCAATTTCATGAATAATAATATTTTGATTATCTTTAATTGCTTCGTTATAAACAGGACAAACATAAAATTCGTTATTAACTCTGATATCACTTTCTATCATTTGTTTTGCATATTTAACATATTGCTTTCCTGACTTCCAGTAATATACACCTACTGTAGCATTGTCACTAATAGGTTTTTTTTCAGCGACCTCAACCACTTTTCCCACTTCATTAGTTTTTGCATAAGACCATTTAGGATGTGTAGAGTTAAACGTTAATATTCCACCATCAACGTTTTTGTTGACAAAGTTGTAAATTACTTCATTTGGATTCCATAATATAAATTGGTCAGAATTTGCTATTAATAATGGGTCATCATTATCAATAAATTCTTCAGCTAACAAGGTAGTACAGGCTGCACCTTCTGTTACTTCATCAATCTCAACAATTTTACAATTTGGTTTTATGATTTTTAACATTTTGTCTATATTATATTTTTCAATATGTTCTTTTTGAACTATAAATATATACTCACAGTCAATATTTAAGTTTTCTACTACTAATTGAATCATCGGCTTATTTTTAATTTCAATTAAAGGTTTAGGAAAAACATATCCCTTATCTGCAAACCTAGAGCCTCTTCCAGCCATCGGTATTAAGACTTTCAAGTTATTATTTTTATAAGTTTCCAAGTCAACTACCCCTTTATTTTTTGAATTTAAAACATAGTTTAACAATTTATCATCAACTTCATTACTGTTGTTTACAAAATAATAATTAGCACCGCTCATCATTGCAGCTTTTCTACCAATTGGTGAGTCTTCAATAATTAATGTTTCGGAAGGTAAAATATTATTATCAATCATTGCTTTCCAGTACATTTCTGGATGGGGTTTTGGATTATTAACATCTTCGTTGCTAATAATTGTGTCAAAGAAACTTTCAATTCCTAATTGCCTAAGTACCTTATTAACTGTGTCACTTATGCTATTACTTGCGCAGGCAATCTTTAAACCATTCTTATTAAATTCTTTTAACATTTTTATAAGGCTATTTTTTTGTTTTATTTCGCTCAATAAAGATTGAGTTTCTTTTTGTTTGTAATCCCAAATTTTTTTATGTTCAGATTTTTTTAGACCTTTTTTTTCAGTCAACATATTTAATTTAGTTGTTGTGGTTAGTCCATCAAAAATGTTCGTATGTTCGTCAAAAGATATGACAAATTCATTATCTATTTTTGCGAGAGCCTGGTTTAGTGCATTAAAGTGAATTTCTTTTGAATCATAAAGTACACCATCTAAATCAAAGATTATTAATTTATACATATTTAGTTATTTTAATAAAATATATTATTATTTACTTAAATGAATTATCAAAAACTAATTTCTCATAGAGGTAATTTGCTTGGCTCTAACCCAGATTTAGAAAATAGTCCTTCAGCTATTCAGCAAGCTATTAAAAAAGGTTTTGATTGTGAAATAGATCTGTGGGTAAAAGATAAAAAAATTTTTTTAGGCCATGATTATGCACAATACGAAATAAATATTGGTTTTTTATTAGATATAAATCAATATATCTGGATTCATTGTAAAAATTTATCAGCTATAAATTATTTAACCGAGCAAAGCGATGTATTTAATTTTTTTTGGCATGAAAATGATAAATTTACACTTACGAGTAAAGGTTTCATATGGACATATCCAAATAATGAATATGACAAAAACTCTGTAATAGTCAATTTAAATGCGGGTTTAGTTTTGGAAAAAGATTGTTACGGGATTTGTAGTGACTATGTTAGCCAGTATTAATGTAATCTTTATCTAAATTAGTATTAACGAATATAACAATATATAGTTGATAACTTTTAAATGTAGTTCTTCTAACTCTTCAAATGTTTAAAAAGTATTTTAATTTTTTGAGCGTAGATTCAGTTCAAATTCTAAATAGTAGTTTATAAAATTATGTTTTTGAAAACATTAGATTATTCGAAACTATTGATTTTTTAATTTTTTTCTTCTCATGCTAAAAATTTCTAAAAATTCTTTTAATAAACCAGAAAATAATAGGAAAATAAAAAAAGTTACGGAAAAAATTGGAACTGAATTTTTAATTTCATATGTTTTATTTATAAAGTTATATCCTAAATTAACTTTGTTAAGACAACCATTAATGTCATTTACACTTATAACATCAGAATCTTTTTGTAAGCTTATCTTTTTTAAGGGTTTGTCAAATTTTATATACCATTCGCCTCCCCTAAACTCTGGAGACAGATTGTAACTTAACGAAACTCTACAAAAATTTTTTTCATTTATACAGTCTTTTTCAATTGGATATTCGTACACTGGAAAATCAACAAAATTTTTGTAAGCGGTGCAGAATTTTGTCGGGATGATTTGATCAACTAATTTAAGTTCCATGTTTTCTGAATATTCTTTTGGAAAACCAACTATGTATGATGTGATAAAAGCTTGTAAAACAATTAAAATAATTAAATATTTTAAATTTACATATTTGCTTAAAATTTTAAATAAATGAATAAATGCAAACACTAGTAAAGTAGCATAATAATAATTTTTGATTTGATCACCAGTATCTGGATTAAATTGAATGAATAAAGACACTGAAAACATAACAAATATACCTATAAATGGACTCAGGAGAAATAAACTATCTTTTTTATGAAAGATAGAAAAGAATATTATTAAACAATAAAATGCAAAAGTAATAGCAATACCGATATATTGAACAATAAATTGTAAATTTCCAAATTTTAATTGACCAACATTAAATAAACTTTTGTCATTATTCCAATAAAGGTGAAAATAATCATCAAAAGTTTCCAATAAAATAATACTCCATGCAGAATCGTTAAAATTATGTTGATATGGTGTAAAAATTAGCCTTTTAAGGTCGAAATTAAACAAAAAATTAAATTCTGCTTTGTAGCTGTATTCAGGTGGGGTGTTATGATTAAAAAACCAAACTCCATTAATTAAATAATTTTCATATGAAAATATTGAAAAAAATATGACAAACAAGATAATCATTTTTTTATAGTTTTTTACAAAGTTATATTTTGATTTAAAAATAAAGTGTAATAATAAATAAAAAAGTAATATTGCAGCACTGACTAATTTTGTAGAAAGCATAATAGCTGCGCACAAAGATAATAAATATAAATAAATTGTTTCATTAGTTTTGAAATTTTTTTCAATAAGGTATAAGGAAATACAAAATAATAGGAATAAAAATATTTCAGGTTTGTAAATTAAACGTAAGCTAAACAAAGGTAAGAAAAAATTTAAAGAAATTAAACAAAGCATGTTTAACTGAAAGCTAATACCTAGTTCCTTTAAGTAAAAATATAAAAATAAAAGACCTATAGAAAATAAGGTGAAATTTATAAGTTGAATTTTATAATTCAAATATTCATTAATATAAAAATCAAGTATTAAATTACTTCCAGTTGATATAGATTTTGATACTAAAAAGTAGTATAAATTACCTTGCTCTAAGCCGGTCTGGCTATTTACACCAGTAAAATAGGTATTATATGAATAAAAATACCTTGCAAAATCAGGGCTATTTGTTGAATCATAGTGAGTAAGTCCCGTAAGAAAAGTTATAAACATTGAAGAAAGTAAAAACAATATGTTTACAACTTTTTTTAACTCCATAATTAACTGTTATTGTAATTTGATTTTGTAAAAAATTGTTTAGACAAAAAATAAATAGCCTCAATGATTATAAGATAATTCATTTTTGACTTTCCTGAAACTCGTTCTTTAAAAACTATTGGAACCTCTTTTATTGTGAAAAGGTTTTTTTCGATGATTTGATTTATTTCAATTTGAAATGTATATCCATTAGATTTTGGCTTTGTTTCCATTATTTTTGATACAACTTTTTTGTGCAATAATTTAAACCCGCCAGTGAGATCGTTTATATTACTTTTTAATACAATTTTGGATACTTTATTTGCATATTTTGATAACAGTCTTCTATATAAACCCCATCCCTCGGTTGCGCCACCGACTATATACCTACTTCCAATTACTGAATCATATTTGCCAATTTCGTATAAAATTTTTGTTAAATCATTAAAACTATGAGAAAAGTCAGAATCCATTTGAACACAATATTCATAATCTGAATTTAAAAACCATGCAAAACCTTCTAAATATGCTGTTCCCAATCCTAATTTCTTAGGCCTTGATATTATTTGTAATCTTGGATTGTTCACCATATTTGCTTTAACTATTTCCGCAGTACCATCAGGAGAGTTGTCATCAATAATGAGTAGCGATAAATTTGAAAACTCAAAAACAGAATCTATAAATAATTGAATATTATCAACTTCGTTATAAGTTGGAGATATTATAAGAATCTTATTCAATTTAAAAAAATCACTTTAATCTAAAGAATTAATATTTTATTCTAATTTCTGTCTCTATATTAATGAATTAATATTTTTTAAGAATAATAAATGTCTTTTTTTTAAATAATGTAAGTTTTTCAAAATATAAAGAAGCTATAAATCTTTCTATGCCCTTTAATCAAATTAAATTTTGAAAAACTTATGTACAGTAATTTCTTAAATATTCCATCAGTGGAAGAGATTTTAGAAGTTTACTTTGCAATAAAGCAAAGTCTTCTGGTCTTGCATATATGATTTAATTTCATTGCAACTGTAATTAACAACTTGATCGGATATGGAAACATAAAAATTCTTTAAAATTACAAATTGACGGGGCATGTCATTTCTTATCTCGTTTAAGATTTCGTATTCATCACAGAATTCTCTATCCGAATACTTGCCACTGTATCGGCCAAGACGTGATGTGTCTATTGAACCTCCATTTGATAAGTGAACTATTGCAAAAAGATAGGGGTCATTCTCATAATAAAAATTTTTATAATGAAAACATCTGTCATCAGGATAAATGTACAATAGTTCTTTATTGTTTTCTAGAATTTCATAAGATTTATTTATAAATCCAACAGGTGCTTCATTATTGTTAAAGGTATTTATTTCATTTTTAATATAAATACCTTGAAGGTCGTATATCTGAAGTGAAAAGACAATTAGAAGTGCGGCGTAGCTTAAAATTTTAGGTTTTAACTTATAAATGGTAAATAATACTGAAACAAAAATACAGTAATAAAATATCCAACCTAATCGTCCATTCGACCTAAAGTAATCAAGAATTAATCTAAAAGGAAGGTTTGGTGCAAATTCAAAAATCTGTTTATGCGCTATTTTCCATTTGTTTCCAAATGATAAGAGCAGCAAGATTAAACTACTTATAATTAATGGAAAAAATTTAAAAAATATTTTATGAAAATTTTTTAAATTAATAACCAAAAATATTAAACCAAAAATAATACCAAGCCCAAGATAGAGATACCCTTCATGATCATAATTTATATAAGGCCTGTAGCACCAAAGCTTACTACTTATATATGGATTAGGAATTTTACCGCAAAAAAAAGAGTTGAACTCAGCACTCCAGGCACCCCTGTAGCTGTCATTTCCTCCCCTTAAGAGATTTGGTGGAAGTATTAATACGAAGTAAGAAGCAATTATAAATAAATAAATACTAGTCGCACTAATCAAGTATTTTGTTTTTTTTCTAATTAAGACAAAAATAAAATAAAAGAAAAAAATAACTGAACACATAAAAGTTATGTATGGATGAAAATATAATGAAAACCCAGATGTGAGAGCTAAGTTGTTTAATTTTATATAATTTTCTCTTGAAATTTTAATAGAAAAGTAAAAAACAATAAAAATAAACCAATGAGTTATTAAACCAAGATGAAAAACTATTCTATTTATAAAAACAGGATTTAATAAAATCATATACTGAAAAATTGAAACATAAAAAATATTTTTAATTTTTAATTCCAAAAAGAGTTTTTGTATTACGTATGAGAAAATTAAAAAATTTAAATAGTAATAAAATGGAAATGGATTAAAAATGTAAACATTAAAAAGAGATTTCAAAATTTTTAGGAAAAAAAAGTAAACCTCAGTTGAAGAGAGCCAAATTAAAGAAAAGTCTTGATTTGGAAATATTTTTTCTGTATTGAATAAAGGAAAATTAAATTCTGAATTCATATAAGCGTGATATGCAGCTAATTCAAAAAGACTGTCGCCTTGGTAAAAAAATCCTGTCTTTCCTTGTAAGAATTGTATTGAGAAAATAGCAAAAAAAGAAGAAGTACCATAAAAGATACTTTTCAAAATATCTAAATTTCTATTAAAAGAAAAAGTAATTAATCTTTTCGTAACTAATCGCAACATAAACAAAAGAATACTGCCAAATTCACAATATTTCTATGAACAGCTTTTTAAAATCAGTGAAATTAAAAATGATTTATTACAAATGTATAATTAGCTCATATATGTTTATAACTATTTGTAAGGAAGAGTAAATGGCTTCAATTCCTTTAGAAGAAGATCTTAATTGGTGGTGGTATAAGGCAAAAAATAACTTATTAAATCATATCCTAAGGAAAGAAGAATTTAATAAATATAATAAAATACTTGAAATTGGACCGGGGCTCGGAAACAATCTTAAGCTTCTGAATCAATTTGGCATAATAGATATTCTTGAGATTGAAAATGAATTCATTAATTCATTAAAAAATAATTATTCAGAAATAATCAATGAAATCTATGAAAAAATCGAAGATATAAATGCAGAGTACGATTTAATAATAATGCTAGACATTTTGGAGCATATTGAAAACTCTGAAGAGTTTATGAAAAAAGTAAAAAAAATAATCAAAAAAAATGGAAAAATTGTTATTGGTGTTCCTGCCTATCAAAGTTTATGGAGTAGCCATGATGAGGCTTTGAAGCACTTCAGAAGGTACACATGGAACACATTACAAAACGATTGTAATGTGTTCAATATTACTAAAAAATATGGATTCAATTATCTTACTTTTCCTATAAGATTTTTACAGATCAAGTTTGGTAAAAGTACAATCTCCACAAAGAACCATAGTAGTTTGATAAACACGGTTCTATACTCAATATCATTATTAGAGCACTTTTTAAGAAAAATTGGAATAAATCCTAAATTTGGAATATCAATCTACGCAGTTTTAAAAAATGAGTAAATTCCTAATAAATAATTTAAGCTTAATTATTCCTTCAAAAAATGATGATGTAAGGATTTATGAAAATATAGAATTTATTATTGAATACTTGAATAAAAATGTAGAAGAATATGAAATTGTAGTTGTATCAAATGGCTCAACAGAGTTATCAATGAAGAATATTGATCAACTGTGCATGCAATACAATAATTTAAATCATTTTAAATTAGAAAATAGTGGAAAAGGACTTGCTATAAAAGAAGGCATGCTGAAAAGTAAGTTTGATAATTTACTATTTACAGATGCTGATTGCTCAGTAAGTATCTCTGAATTCAGCAATTTTGTTTCCAACAATAAATTAAAATCAGGTTTTGTTGTTGGAAATAGAAAAAGTGATAAATCAAAAAATTTAAATTCTCCTGTTCTAAGAAAAATTTCTGGGTTTTTATATTTATATCTAATAAATCTAATTTTTGAATTAAATATTGAAGATACTCAGTGTGGGTTTAAAGCAATTGATAAAAGTAATTTTAAACAATGCAAAGAATACGAGACTGATGGTTATTCTTTTGATTTGGAATTATTTTTGTTAGCTAATAAGGGAAATATAGAGATAACTCAAATTCCTGTCGAATACATTCATAATAAAGATTCAAAAATTTCAATATTTAATGATACATTTAAAATGGTTTTGGAGATTTTCAAAATATATAAAAAATCAAATAAATATAATTAAAACTTTATCGCTTTCAGAAAAGAAAGCAAAGGGTCACTATTTTCAGAGATACCAGAAGTTTTCATATCTCAAAGCTAATATATCGAAGTTAGAGTTCAATAAAACAGTTCAACTATCAGTATTCCCTAAAATGTTCTTTGTTTTTATTAGTGTGTTAGTGAATTAGAAATAAGTCTTTGTTTATTGTGGCCAGAGGCAGAATCGAACTGCCGACCCCTTGTTTTTCAGGTAAGGGCAAACCATTTGACCTGAGCTAAGTATAACTTATTTAGT
>MDTC01133273.1_pt1 | contig 50126 bp, 45 predicted proteins | sample 811181 | NCBI WGS metagenome assembly MDTC01 (sample SAMN05326644, study PRJNA326480) | marine metagenome | isolation source: seawater | place: Pacific Ocean: North | collected 2011 | reverse complement strand
CGAAAAAAAAATTATCACCAGCCCCTTGTTAATATCTCTGTTTATGAAACGTGAGGTTTAGTCAGACACTAAATTATGGAGCAGTGCTTATGGAGAAAAAACCTAAAAAACCGTATTTATAAACAGTTTTGAAATGAAGTTTTTAAAATAAAAATAATTACTTACAGATTTTAAAACAGATTTAACAGGGCCTAATTCTAATACTAAAAACTATATTTGTTTAAATTTATATAAGTCTTAGATAATGCACATGTGGAAAACGATATTTTTTAGATATCTATCTCGATATTTTACTCGTTGCAAAGCACTCTAACTGCATGTAAGTCAACGTAGTCTAGTGGCTGTCAGATAGGAGCTTTTTTATGAAATTTGCAATCAACCGGGATTTATTTGGGAAGGCACTTGGTCGTATCCAAGGTGTGTTGAGCAGACGAGCCAGTCTACCTGTATTATCTAACGTGAGGTTAGAGGTTATGGATGAAGGCAAGCTTCGAATTTCAGCGACTGATTTGGATGTGACCTACGATGGATATCTCTTATGCCGCAGTGCTGCCAAAGGCAGCGTAACGGTCGATGGTAAGCGACTTTACGAGGTTGTTCGCAGCCTCCCAGGCGAGGAAGTTGATATCGACGTAACAGATGAATCGAGAATCGTCCTCAAATGTAAAAATGCAGAGTTTGTTCTACTGGGTACATCGAGTGACACCTATCCAGCATTACCCGATGCCCATGGGGTTAAGTTATTTTCTGTAGACGGCGTGGGTCTTAGAGAGTTGCTTGAGCGTTCGATGCTTTCGATTTCTACAGATGAATCACGACCTAACCTAAATGGCGTTTATTTTCGATGTTTAGACAACAATCGAATTTGCATGGTCTCGACGGATGGCCATCGTCTAAGCCAAGGTGAACGAAGTGTTGATAGAGACGCACCAATTCCAGAACACGACGGCGTAATTATCCCTCGCAAAGGGATTCTTGAACTGAAGAGAATGTTAGATGAAGCGGGTAAGGAAGTATCTTTCGGCTTTCTCGATAATAACATCGTCATTGCATCGTCAAATAGCTTTTTATTTGTTCGCCTGATCGATGCAACTTTTCCCGATTATATGCAGGTTATTCCTAAGTCGAGTGAACGTGTGATCGTACTGGATCGAGTTCCGTTTCTCGATTCGTTAAAGCGCATTGGCCTTTTGGCGAGTGAGCGGACTCATGGTGTTCGAATTGAACTCACAGATGGTTTGATGACTTTATTGAGTGACAATCCAGAGTTCGGTAAGGCCAGAGAAGAAATTGAAATCGACTACAATGGTGGTGATTTAATTATTGCCTTCAATGCCAAGTATGTCATCGAAATACTCAGTACTTTGGGTGCTGCTAAAGTAGAGATGGCTCTCAATGAGGCACTCTCGCCTGGATTGTTTAGAGAACACCAGAATGATGAGTACTTGTTTGTTGTAATGCCAATGCGTCTCTAGTCGCGGTGGATATACAAAGCCTAAATGTGCGGAATTTTCGAAATCTTCGTCACATTGATTTTGAACCACATCCACGCTTCAACATTATCAGTGGTCAAAACGGTCAAGGTAAAACTAATCTTATTGAATCAATTTATTGGTTAGCAACTCTTCGACCTTTTAGAACAACCCGTATCAGAGAGTTGGTTGCTTGGTCTGAGGATGAATCTTCAGTTGATGCTAGGATTCGTCATTTAGGTCTGGACCATCGTCTCAGCGTACAAATAAAAAATGGCCAAAGACTCGCCCAACGGGAAGGTAAGAAAACCCGAGCTAATCAGTATTTTGGTGCTCTATCTGTCGTTTTATTTACGCCCGATGATGTTGGCTTAGTCAGGGGCGCACCGGACGGCCGACGCCGTTTTCTTGATCGAGCAATATTTACTGGAAAACCCACTCATTTTGATGATTGTGTTGCATATAGACGAGCCCTAGACGCTCGAAATAAACTTCTTCGGGACAATGCATCCGATGATTTATTAGATGTCTATGAGCAGACTTTAGCTCGAATCGGCAGTCAAATCATTAAATCGCGAACCTCATTCATCAAATCCGTTAACTCTATGTTTGTAGAAAATGTTGATGCCATCTTAGGCGATGGAGCAGCGGCTGAAATTCGATATAAAAGGTCTGCTTCGACCGATGAATCAATCGAGGATGAACTCATACAAATTTGGCTAAAAGACCGACAGCGAGATCGAGACAGGGGATTTACGCAAAAAGGACCTCATTCTGAGGATCTCGTTGTTTCATTGTCTGGTCACAATGCCAGAAACTATGCTAGCCAAGGCCAACAGAGGGCGTTAGTACTCGCACTTAAAATTGCTGAAATCCAATTGTTGAAAAAGAGACAAGATCAGGTACCTGTCGTTTTACTAGATGATGTTTCAAGCGAATTAGATGCTTATAGAAATGAGAGATTGTTTCATTTCTTGAATCGTTTTGAAGGACAGGTCTTTATCACAACGACAGACCCTGCTTATCTACGAATTGATGGTGACAAAAAACAGTTCAGCATCGAACGTGGCAGCTTATCGATACAGGAGACATAGGGCGTGGAAAAATTTGTCATTGATGGCCGTAGACGATTATCTGGTTCAGTTACACCCAGCGGAAATAAAAACGAGGCTTTACCAACACTTGCAGCATGCTTATTGACTGAAGAACCGGTTATTTTAAGAAATGTGCCTCGCATTAGAGACGTTGGTGTCATGTGTCAAGTCTTGGAACGTCAAGGGGCAACCGTTGAATGGCTCAGTGAAAATGATGTAAAGATTTGTGCCGCAAATGTTCGAGGTGCAGCTCTAGATGCACCACTTTGTAGCCGTATTAGGGCGTCTATTCTATTTGCTGGCCCAATGGTTGCCCGGTTGGGCCATGTGATTTTACCGCCCCCTGGTGGAGATGTAATCGGTCGACGACGAGTTGATACACACCTCCATGCCTTTCAAGCCCTGGGTGCGAGTATTGACGTTGAAAAAGCGTACGATATTAGAGCAGGCCGGTTGGTCGCATCAGACATTTTTCTCGATGAAGCGTCTGTGACTGGTACAGAGAACGCGATCATGGCCGCCTCTCTCGCAAAAGGAACAACAATTATTAGAAATGCAGCCTGTGAGCCGCATGTGTGTGGTTTGGCTCGAATGCTCGTTGCTATGGGCGCAAAGATAGAAGGTATTGGGTCTAATACCTTGTTTATCGAAGGGGTTGATAAGCTCGGCGGCTGCGATCATACCATCGAGAGCGATTATCTCGAAATAGGCAGTTTTATAGGCCTTGCAGCCGTCACAAAAAGCCCCCTGACAATCAATCGAGTTCAGCCCGACAATTTAAGAATGATCCGAATGGTTTTTGACCGACTTGGTGTGCGTACGGAATTAAATGGAGACACACTTTTCGTACCTGAGGACCAATCTTTACAAATTAAGCCAGACTATCACGGACATGTACCCCGAGTTGATGATGCAATTTGGCCTGCATTCCCGACCGACTTAATGAGTATTGTGATCACGGTTGCAACACAGTGTAAGGGTACGGTTCTTTTCTTCGAAAAGATGTTCGAAGGACGAATGTTCTTTACGGACCACTTACAAAATATGGGTGCGCAAATTATTCTCTGCGATCCCCATCGAGTCGTGGTTGTTGGACCCCAAACATTGAGGGGTGGACGGGTCGAAAGTCCTGATGTACGTGCGGGCATGGCATTGCTGATCGCTGGTTTGTGCTCCGTCGGCAAGACGGAAATTTATAACATTCACCAAATTGACCGCGGCTATCAGCGAATTGAAGAAAAATTGGTCAAAATTGGAGCTGCCATTCGTCGACAATCCGTTGATTAATCTCTCAAAATTTCGTTAAAAAGCTAAAAAAAAAAGGCTGGCACATTGCCAGCCTTTCTTAGTCTAGGATATCCCTCACCTAGTACCGATAATGGCCTGGCTTGTAGGGTCCTTCTTGGCCGACACCAATGTATGATGCTTGGTCATTTGTAAGCTTCGTCAGCTCAACACCATATTTTGCGAGGTGCAGCCGAGCGACCTTCTCGTCGAGATGCTTTGGCAGAGTGATAACCTTCATTCCAATCGACTCCGCATTTTCTTGAAGGTCGATTTGTGCCAACACTTGGTTGGTGAAGGAGGCTGACATAACCAAACTCGGATGACCTGTTGCGCATCCAAGATTGACCAAGCGACCTTCCGCTAGAATGATGATGGAGTGTCCCCCTCCGTTTGGACCATGGGTGGTGTTGGTGAAACGCCACTCATGTACCTGGGGCTTGATTTCGATCTTCTGGACGTCACCCGTGTCGAGCATTGCCTCGAGACCAGCCATGTCGATCTCATTATCGAAATGACCAATGTTACAGACGATGGCGTTATGCTTCATCCTCATCATGTGGTCCGCTGTAATAATGTCTTTGTTGCCTGTTGCGGTGATAAAAATATCGAAGTCATCAAGGGCCTTTTCAACAGTGATGACATCAAGTCCAGCCATCGAAGCTTGGAGAGCACAAATTGGATCGATTTCAGTAATCGATATTTTGGCTTGCTGCCCTCGGAGAGCATCAACTGAGCCCTTACCTACGTCGCCGAAACCGCATACAATCGCTCGCTTTCCACTGATCATCACGTCCGTAGCCCGCATAATCGCATCGACGAGTGAATGGCGGCATCCGTAAACGTTATCAAACTTAGACTTCGTGACACTGTCGTTGACATTGATGGCTGGGAACAGCAGCGACTTATCCTCAACACGCTGGTATAGACGGTGTACCCCTGTTGTTGTCTCTTCTGAGACACCTCTGACCATCTCGGCGAATTGATGCCAGTACCGGAGGCCCTTGGCGTCTTGAACGTCGGCCAAGATTTGCAGTACAACCGCCTCTTCCTCGTTGTCGGCTGTCGATGGGTCTGGACGCTCGCCCTTCACTTCGTACTCATACCCCAGATGGATCAGCATGGTTGCATCCCCGCCGTCGTCCACGATCAGCGTCGGTGCGACGTCATCGCCCCAATTGAGCGCTTGGAGTGTGCACCACCAGTATTCTTCCAGTGTCTCACCCTTCCAAGCAAAGACTGGAATCCCATTATTATTTCGGCCTGCAACAGCAGCCGCCGCTGCGTGGTCTTGCGTCGAAAAGATGTTGCAAGAAACCCATCGGATATCTGCGCCGAGGTCTTGAAGTGTTTCCATGAGCACAGCGGTCTGAATGGTCATGTGGAGCGAGCCCATGATACGAGCACCCGCTAAAGGCTTCGTTTCAGCAAACTCTTCGCGAAGTGCCATCAAGCCAGGCATCTCGTGCTCGGCCAGTTCTATTTCTTTTCGGCCGAACCGAATGGCCTCTTCAGAGAGATCAGCGATTTTATGGTCGTATCCGCTGAAGAGTGGAAGTCCTGTCGACATAAAAGGCGCCTCGATCGTCGCGATGGCAGTAGACATAGTGCCGTTCTCCTTGTGGTCGTAGTCTGTTGTACTCATAGTCCTGCAGCCTTTCTCAATGCGTCCGCTTTGTCGGTACGCTCCCAAATGAATTCTGGTTCTTCTCGTCCGAAGTGGCCGTATGCCGCCGTTTTCCGATAGATCGGACGAAGCAATTGCAGATGTTCGATGATACCTTGAGGTTTCAAGGGAAAGTGCTCTCTAACCAATTCGCTGATTCTAGTCGGGTCAATTTTTGATGTTCCAAAGGTATCCACATAGACAGAAACCGGTTCGGCAACACCAATCGCATACGCGAGTTGAACTTCAGCACGTTCAGCTAAGCCGGCTGCGACAATATTTTTAGCGATGTAGCGGGACATATAGGCTGCACTGCGATCGACCTTCGATGGGTCTTTACCGCTGAAAGCACCGCCACCATGTCGACCCATACCACCATATGTATCGACGATAATCTTGCGTCCGGTCAGCCCACAATCTCCTTGCGGACCACCGATGACAAATTTGCCTGTTGGATTGATGTGGAAAACCGTGTCTGCATCGATCATATCCAATGGTACGACCGGGTCGATCACATCGCGTTTAATGCCATCTCTTAAAATTTCGTTGGTCAGTTCTTCACCCTTGTATGTCTCGTCGTGCTGACTCGAGATGACGATTGCGGAAATCCGCTTGGGTTTACCATCGACATACTCGACGGACACTTGGCTTTTACCGTCGGGTCTAAGATACGGAAGAGTTCCGTTCTTTCTGACTTCAGCCAGGCGTGCTGTGAGCTTGTGGGACAGAAGAATCGGCAATGGCATGAGTTCGGCTGTGTCGTTACATGCATACCCGAACATCAAGCCCTGGTCGCCTGCACCTTGTTCTGCGTGATCACCACGGCCCACATCAACACCCATCGCGATATCGTCGGATTGACCGTCCAGCGCAACAAGAATTCCACATGTATCGGCGTCGAACCCTTTTTTGGAATCATCATATCCAATGTCACGAATTGTCTTTCGAACAATATCGGCGTAATTGACGACCGCATTGCTCGTGATCTCGCCAGCCAGGTTGACATAGCCCGTCTTGATCAACGTCTCACACGCAACACGGCTGCGGGGATCTTGCTCAAGTAGGGCATCGAGAATCGCATCTGAAATTTGGTCTGCGATCTTGTCTGGGTGACCTTCAGACACCGACTCGGATGTGAAGATGTAACTTGCCATCTGAAATCTCCTGCTGGAAAAGTGGCTTATACTGATGATCGATGGTCTCTGTGTCAATGGCAGAAGTGATTATTTGCGGCAATTTAGCCGTTCTGACGGTATTTTTACCTAATCCCAGGTTGATTTTCGCAAACAACCATGGATTTTGGCGTGGGTGGTGACTTTCATTGATGTCCATTTAAGAGGGATAATCGTCGCTAAATTAATGGGATCCGAATGATTATTTTTATTGATTCATTAACTCAGTCCTGTTTGCGTCAAGGCGCTCGATAATGTCTCCTGGATGGCCTTCAATGTCACTTTTAAGACCCTTGATATACCTTTGGATCGTGAGCGGACTTTTCCTGGCTTGCCAAAGTGAAAATTATGAAGAATCTGGTCAATTGCGAAGAGAGCTGACCCGGTTTGTTCGTGTCAATGAAGGGCCCCCTTCGGCGGTTGATCCAAGGCCGTTAATTATCAAATCGATGGGATACGATGTTGGGCGACGACTTTCTGTTCTCCATGGGAAGTCACTCAAGACGGTTGTTGAATTGTCGGCGCGAACTCAGGGCGGTGCGGCCTTTGATCTGGTGGATATCTCAACAACTCACATCGACATCGAAGGATCCTGGATTCATTCCATCGAAACCACCTTGAATCGCCAAGATGAGCACAAACATTCTCGTGTTTTGGGATGCTTGCACGTCGACGATAAGGCGATGATCAAGCGGGCATCAAATTCATGGATTCAGTTTCAACCAGCTCACATCTACGATCAAAACTGTCTTGATCCGTCGCTGAATTGGCTTCCTCAACTCATCAAAACAACGCAGACACAGAATCAGGCTGATTTCGAAGTGACTGGGTCATCCGAAAAATGGCAAATCCTCACCCTCTCGCGTCTGAGTACACTCCATTCTAAAGCTGAATCTATGCCGTCTAGGCCATTTAATTGGGACCTTTTACTCGGTGAGAATGAACAGTATTTCTCGTCTATGCTCGCTCGGTATGGAACATTAATATCCTTAAAAGGCCGATTAGAGTTTCATAGCGATATCGGGTCAATCAGGTCTGGAGAAATGGAGTTGAAATACTCATTTAGTGGAAAGTCCGCATTCACAATGACCATAAAAATACGAGTTCAATCACTCCCATTTCTCGACCGTATAAAGCAGCCTGAACATCGGCTTATGAAACCCCGAGCATCCTTGAAACCTGCCTACGAAAAATTGACCGGTTATGAATTTAATCGACCTAATTTGATACTGGGCTTGCAGCCGTCGCACAAAGAACCGAAAGTGTTACCGGCATCTAAAAGAGCCCCAGACACGAAGAGATAGGATTCCTGATGAGACAAAGCACGTTGGGCGGAGCAAAGCGAATCGTAATCAAAATCGGCAGCTCTGTTTTGAGAGATGGATCTGACTTTGATCGTGTCACTTTTGCATCCATAGTTCGAGGAATCGCCTACCTTCGCGCTCAAGGGGTCGAATGCATCGTCGTTTGTAGCGGAGCCGTCGCTCTTGGGTTCCCTGAGCTTGGTTTACTCGACCGCCCGAAAAGAATCGAACGCCTCCAGGCCTCAGCGGCCGTTGGTCAAGGTCGATTAATCAGATTTTGGACAGACGAACTTAATCATTATGAATTGACGGCCGCGCAAGTCTTACTCACGCACGACGATTTAAAAAATCGAAAGCGGTTTCTCGCAGCTCGTCACACGTTGCGAGCGCTTTTGGAATTGGGGGCCATTCCAATCATCAATGAAAATGACACGGTGGCCATAGAAGAAATCAAGATGGGGGATAATGACCTCTTATCGAGCCAAGTCGTCAGTTTAACAGGTGCCAGCGCTCTCGTCATTCTGTCAGACGTTGATGGTTTTTATGTAGATAACCCTGACAATGCAGGCATTCGTGTTGCTGATTATATCTCTGAAATTACGGAAGATCTGATGAGCAAAGCGGGGGAGAGTTCGACCGGTCTTGGTAGCGGAGGTATGCGAACAAAACTGGAAGCGGTTCGTCAGGTCAATGAACTTGGTATTGTTGCCATTATCGGCCGAGGAAAAGTACCCACTGTACTGGAACGAATCTTCGCGGGTGATAATCTCGGTACGTGGTTTGACAGCGGGGGTATCAAGAGGTCACGTCGTAAACATTGGATTGCTTACGCGCATAAAGTGGAAGGTCGCTTGATTGTTGATGAGGGAGCTTGCTCAGCAATAACAGACAAAGGCCGAAGTTTGTTGCCGATCGGTATCACGCATGTTGAAGGGGACTTTGATGTTGGTGCAGCGGTCGATATTTGCACTCATGATGGGAACTCATTCGCGCGTGGACTGGTGGCCTATGATTCAGAGACACTTCGAGGGATTAAAGGTCAGAGAACCGATGAACACAGAGGCATTTCCAGAGTGGAAGTAATCCATAGAGACGACTTAGCTCTCTTGTCATCAATATCCGCTGAGGTTGACGGGGTAAAATAAGACCTCGCTTAAGTCTCGACCACTTGCATCTGTAACGACTTTTACAGTGCCAATGAATGCATCATTATTCATAATTTCTAAGCTATTAGAATAGCCTACGGCCCCGTCCGACTCTATGACGATTGGGTCTGGCAACCACTGTCCATTACGTCGAATATTCAAGAGCAGGTCATTGCGAGTCGAATCTTGGTAAATGGCAACCAGTCGATTGTTTTGATCTGTCTTCAAATCGGGTGATGCACCGATAATCGATCTCTGTTCTCTTGGGCCAGAATCAACAACTTGAATAAGGCCCTGACCATCGATCGATCCATGATAACTCATCAAGGCCCATGTGCGTTCATTGGTGAACACCAGGTTTATATCTCCGTTTTGTGAATCGATTGAACAATGTTCGCCGATCTCATGGTTATTAAAATCCATATAACGTTCGTCCTGGTCTACGATCGTTGTGTCATCCAGTTGGCCTTGAAGGCGCTTGACCCGGAAGCCTTGGACGCCGCCCCGAGCAAAATAAATCCATTTTTCATGACCCGAAATAAAGGCGGTGACCACTTGATCACCATCGAGCGTCATACATGGTCTTTGACCGAAACGTGTCGGTACAGCTCTCATTGGTTCGACCGGACCCCGACTTGGTTCAGATGCAATTGTAACGACTTCGAAATGGGATTGATTTTCGGCTGTATTGGACCCTAATGCATACCGTAGTCCATCGTAACCATTGGAATCATTGAGTACGGAATAAATCAGGTGCGGGCGGTCGAGTTGGTCGATCTTCAATTTGACATAGCGGCCAACATCGCCACTGGAATCAACGACGATTGGGCCGGTCCAACGGTCTTGCCCATCTCGCCTCATATATCTCAGATGCTTTGCATCTGCGTCGTAATAAGCAAAGTGTAGACGACCGGCCGAATCGGATTCAATTTGGGGATATAAGCCTCGGACAGGTCCTGGCATCCGCTCTCCATGGCGCGTCAAACTTGGTAGAGGGTGGTCCATCATACTTGGAAATCCATCCATGTAATAATGAGATTCAGAGACGGTACCGAACTCGGTGATCAAAACCAGATCTTCGTAAAATGAATCGAAGACAGCAAAGATGGGTTTGCCATCGACAATGGCCATGTCAGCCTCTCTTGCAATGGCGCCAACATCTTGTCCGAATGAGGTGATACATTCACAGATAACGGCATCGAGATCGCAAACGGCTTGACTCAATTGGATTGAATCGAGCGCGATTCGAACCGAGCCATTTGGGCATGTTTGCGCGCAGTTTCCTTGCAGGATACGACACACATTTCGATGGGGTATACAGGTTTCGTCAGGTCCACAACGGGCCCCGCATGGTGTATTTTCAACACATAGATTCCGGACGCATTTTACACCATTGCATTCAGAGTCTTGTTCACATTCGCGGGCTACACAGTAATCATTGACGCAGACTTGATGGGGTAAGCATCCAGAATTTTGACAGTCATCGGTTGGCGCCGACCGACATTTTCCCTGCTGACATATCTGTATTGCGCAGCATTGGTCATCTGATTGGCATGGTCTCTGGGGCCGGCAGAAATTATCAAGGCATGCCAGGCCATTTGGACATTCAGCATCGGTTGAACAGGGTAAATCCGGCGCTTTAGATGGGCCTTGGCATGCCCCACATACAACCATGAGAACAATGGCTGCACCCAACCTGGACCGAAACCGACGACGACATAAAAACAAGATACCCAAGCAGATAAATACATCTGAACTATTTTGATTCGGATTAGAGTTGCAACCCTGAGCTGAAGCTGAATTTTCATCCGTTAGATGGTCATATAAGTCGGGATGATAAACGAGGCTCACAGGCCGATTATCGAATCGTTTGGGATCGTCTTTATCCACCGCCCGAACCTCTAAAGTTTGGTTCGTTTTCAAACCAAATCGCGGCTCTGACACGTTTATATAACCGGCGTCTGCATTTCGCATTGGTCTCCACAAACCGCCGTTGAATCGATATTGATAGGCTGGATTTCGAATCCCTTTAGAGCCGACTTTGACCCGTGCATTGGAGCCATTAATCTGCTTAATTTCAGCCCAGGTCTCGATTTGTTTTCTAAGGGCATTTGAACCTGACTCAGGCATGAGGTTCATATAAATTCCGAGGTGATCACCATCGGTGCCTGTCGACGATATCGTTGAGATATTTAAGTCATAGGGTAGGCCGGTGATTTCTGAAACGAGGCCTGTTAAGGAAAAGTCGACGTCGAGTCCATCGTTCAAGAATGAGCCTATCGCTACATCCAGCATTGCTCTCAGCAATGCATCGACGTCATCGGATTCTAAGAGTTCGTTGTAGGTCACACGAATCTCGCCGATCCGCGGTGCTTCGCCTGTTAAAATAAGCTCATTGTTTTGCCCGGCTTGAATTACAAGGTCTATTTCAGCATCGGTGATGACCTGAGTCATGCGGGTCCATCGCTCATTGAGATAGACATACATATCAATCCCTAAGCGCGGCAATTTCAGCTCTATGCCCGCTTGAGGCATCGATGCGGCCGTCTCCACATTCTTTAATTTCGTGAGCGGGAAGTCGGATTGGTCAAAGCGGGGGTCCAGGACAACCATTATGGGTGTCGCCTTTTTAGCTAGGGTCGATAAGCTCGGTAAAAATATAGACAGTGTGTCTGAATCGATTCGACTTCCAAGGCTTGTTTCAATTTGATCTGAATTGAGTCTCAGACATAAATATCCAGCACGCCAGAAACTCCAAATGAGTCGATTAAGTGTGCCGTTGGCCACGCTCATTCCGAAATGAGCAGGATTTCCGTTAGGGTCCGACCCGCTTAGGTCTGGTGCAGGCCCTGACAGGAATCTTGGCTCACCTACTTGTCCTGGAACGCAGGGATGATCGGCACTTTCGCTCCCGATGTTCAATCTCAGACCAATACCCGAATTTTCATTTTCTCCAGAAATGTATTCGAGTGCGCTCGAACCTGGTTCTAATAAAACACCAATTTTATTGGCATCTCGGGGTAATGGCAGGATGGCCGATAGAATACTGGGCAGGAATTGGCCTTCAAATAAGAGTGGAGTGTCATTTAACTCAGAAAGGGTTTCATTAACGATGATTTCAACAACCGGTGTAATCAATGACCCGATTTCTTCGCTAAAAGCTCGATAGAGTATCTCTGTAACCGCGGCGCCTAGCTCACCTGTACTGCATAGAGTTGCGCAATTTGCAGTCCGACACTCTGGAAGTGTTTGGTCGAATATAAAGTCTAAATTGATGTCACTTAAGACGAGATTGTCGACGTTTACTTCGGTTGTTAAGAGGCCATCAGAATCGATTGATGGATAAAGGGTTACCGTCAGATTTGCTAATGCAAAAGATTCATTTACGGTTCCTCTATCAACCCCATTTCCCAGCTGACATGCACCGTTGAATAGTCCCATTATGCTGGCTATTCCCGAGTCAAACCGAAGGCGCGCATTTTGAATATCAACTCGAATAGCAAACGGGTTTGGTAATAATTCGATACCTAATCCGGCTCTTCGAAGTTCGACACCAAGATTTAAATCTCGAGCTGCAACCGAGATGCTGTCTCCATCTCGTCCAAAGTCAGAGATTGGAATACTCGCCCACCCATTTGAATCGATGTTGAAGAGAAGCCCGACCAGTGTTTCTCTATTTTCGTAAATGAAGTCAAAACCCCGCGATGTAATGACGCCCTGGACGCTATCTTCGATCACGTTTGTTGCTGTTTTTACAAATTGATAATCAGACTCGCTCGAGCAACTTCGGAAAGACGAACTGCTGGAGCAACCCATGATCAATATGATTAGAAATATGGACCTACGCATGGTTGTTTTTAGCTAGAAACCTGGTTTCGGCCCTTGTCTTTTGCTCGATTTAAAGCATCGGTGGCATTCTCAACTAATTCCGATGACTTTGTCATTTTATGGTCGAATCGACCCACACCGACGCTGATGCTGACCGGTATTTTCCAGCCATCGAACGCGATGGGCATGATTTCAACACTTTCTCTAATAATGTCGGCGAACTTAAGTGCATCATCCAAATCGGTCTCTGGTAACGCAACAACGAACTCGTCAGCTTTGTAGCGAACGAACAATTCTTCTCTGCGAATACGTCGATTCAATTTACCGGCTACAAATTTTAATACATGGTCACCTGAGAGTTGACCGAATTGTTCGTTGATTTCTTTGAACCCGTCTATATCAAACATGATCAGCGACATGGGTCGACCATGCCGTCGACAACGGCTAATTTCTCGATCTAGAAATTCATCTAAATAGCGGCTGTTATAGATTTGAGTCAGTCCGTCGATGATGGCAATCCGGTAAATTTCTTCATGGAAGGCTGATTCGATATCCTGCGTGTACAGAAACTTGAATATAGTTGCTCCCACCTTGATTAAATCACCATTTTCAATGGGCGCCCGGTCCACCACTTGATTGCTCAAATAGGTCCCATTGGTGCTCCCTAAATCGGTAATAAACCAGCCCGATTGCTCTCGAATAATCTCACAATGGAAACGAGACACGCTGTCATCGTTAAGTGGGATATCTGCCCCTTCGTCTCGACCCAGCCTAATTCCTTTTGTTTCAGGATCTAGGACTTGTTTTTGGCCAAGTTTTGGTCCGCGAATCGTGACCAAGAGTGCGGTATGTCCGGTGTCATCTCGAGACAATCCCGGTTCTGTCGCAATGCTCGCGTCTGTTTTAGACATTCTTAAAACCTTTGAGCTGACCATCTGACATCTAAATTACAGGGCCGAGGTCTAGATGTAACGAGCATTGTGCATCCACCGCAAATAACCGTTTATGATCAGTCCTTGCGCACTTCACTCACCATCGCTAGTGTGCCCTCTAAGTGAGGTTTATTGCATGGACATCAGGGAATTTGAATCGGAATTTAGAGCACTTCGAACGGAATTGAGCGAACGGGGAAACGTCGATTCATTCAATGCAGATACCTGCACAGTGTGTGTTCAATGCATGTTTTGTACCGACTGTGATGCCTGTTACGCGTGTCAATATGCTCAGTCGAGTGCACGATGCACGCATTGCACACACATTGACAACTGTTCAGATTGTCACGGTTGTAGTCACAGCCAGAGCAGTGTCCGTTGCGTAGACAGCCGGTACCTTTCCCACTGCGAAGACTGTTCAAATTGCACGTATTGTTACGGTTGTGTAGGGCTCGTTCGAAAAGAATTTCACATTCTTAACAAACCGTATGACCGCAAAACCTACTTTAAACGAGTCAAGGAACTCGAATCGGCTCGCTAATCGATCCGCTTTTACTGGTAGTTCATCGATGCGAATTCAACCACCAGATTACACAGGGCGTGAAAGATCAGGGGGGCGAGGATTCCGCCGCTTGCTTTTCTCATCCATCCGAAAAGTAGACTTGGGAAAAAAACAGCGAGCCTATGTGGCGATGGAATCGTGACATAGTGTCCGACAGCAAAGATTAGGCTGGTCAAAAATAGACTCATCAAGCTCACATCGACGCCCAAAATTCTCCTTTGTTTTGGGAAGAGTTGCTCGAGCCTAGTTTGCAGGTAGCCACGGTAGAAAACTTCTTCAGGCAGCGCCACCAGCAAGAATTGAATCAAGACCAGATTAATGATCCACCAATAGCTCCGGTGGACTGACATTGGGTTTTCATCTGCTGACTTTAAACTGGCCCCTAATTTCAAGCGATCAGCGGGGAGTTTATCTCCACCGGTTTGAATATTGACTGTGAGGGCTTCGCCCGATGTCTTGAATGCGATTCTTCCGTCGCTAGACCCGCGATATTCCGCCTCTTTATCCGATTGGTAATGGGGACGGCTGACATGAGTTTTTAAGGCATCGTCACTTTTGACATTAAGCTGGAATTGTTGTCCGGATGGTAAATGCCAGTGCACCCAAAAAAGTTCGCCCTCCGAGTAGAGCCGGACATTGCCCGTTTTTATCTGCGCGACTTTAGGTCTATCTTGGATCTCCAATGGCCATTTGTCGAGACGCTCGTAGGTCTCTCTGACCTCATTGTTTAGCCATTGGGTTTGCCAGCCATGGTACGCGATAAAATAGACAGGAAATACAACGAGACTAACAAGCATAGCGTGCTTGATTGAGCGCCAAATTGGTTTACTGCTGATCCCAAAATTAGCTGGGTCTATTCCTTTTTTATGAAGAACTTCTAGGGGTAGGTACAAAAAGAGGGCTGCGACAGCCGCTAAAATATAGTCTCGAATCCAGCCTATTGAAAATTGCGCGGCCGCTAAGCCTCCCGTCACAACTAGTGTAAGAGCAACAACCCAAATGACTTCTTTGGCGATGTTTTTTTTATCGAGGTGACCCTCGGGGGCCAGCTGGGTCTTAGGGTATGACATATCCTCCAGCTTCGATCGCTGGGCGCCATCGGTCAAGTTCGATCTAGTCGCCTTTTTGATTCAAAAGTTCGGCTTGGTGAGCTTCGCGAACCGGAAGAATGACTGGATTGATATCGCCTTCGATGATTTCGTTGAGTTTGTACAGCGTCAGACCAATTCGATGATCAGTCACACGGTTTTGCGGATAATTGTAGGTTCTAATTCGTTCTGAGCGGTCGCCAGAACCAACTTGTGTTCGCCGTGCTTCAGAGCGCTCTGCAGCTGCACTGGCTTGCATTTGGTCGAGAAGACGACTTCTCAGGACTTTCAACGCCTTTGCTTTGTTCTTGTGCTGGCTCTTCTCGTCTTGGCAGGTTACGACCAAGCCCGTGGGAATGTGCGTGATCCGAACGGCACTGTCCGTCGTATTAACACTTTGGCCACCTGGACCACTGGACCGATAAACATCGATTCTCAATTCAGAGTCTGGAATATCGAGCTCGATATCCTCTGCTTCTGGTAAAACAGCCACAGTGCACGCTGATGTGTGAATTCGACCTTGGCTCTCCGTTGCTGGTACCCGTTGTACACGGTGAACCCCCGACTCGAATTTGAGTGTACTGTAGACCGCTTTGCCGCTCACGAGAGCAACGACCTCTTTGAAACCGCCTGTGTCGCTTACGGATTCAGCAAGTCGTTCAACTCGCCAACCTTCTTTTTCAGCAAACCGACCGTACATCCTGAACAGGTCCGCGGAGAATAGCGCGGCTTCTTCACCACCCGTACCAGCACGAATCTCGATGACCACATTCTTAGAATCGTTTGGATCTTTCGGAAGTAAGAGAATTCTGAGTTCCGCCCGAAGCGTCACTTCTTGGGCGTCTAACTCTGTGATCTCATCTTCTGCGAGAGCACGCATGTCTGCATCGTCTTCAGTATCGAGAAGCTCTCGTGCATCGGCTAGTTCTTGAACGACTTTTTCTAGAGTCCGCCAGCATTTGACAAGGGGCTCTAAATCGGCGGCTTCGCGAGCAATCTTTTGGAAAAGACCGGGCTCTGCATAGACGTCAGGATCGCCCATCCGAGCCGTTAACTCATCGAAACGACGGGCCAGATCGGCGAGCTTTTCCTGCATTCAGCGAACCTGCTTTATTCAGCAGTGCTTGTGTTGCTGCCACCGCGTGAGCCGAAACGACGTCGGAATCGTTCGACGCGACCTTCAGTATCAACAATGCGTTGCTTACCTGTGAAGAAGGGATGCGTGAACGCACTGATGTCGACGGGGATCACGTAGTGCTCTACGCCGTTGATCTCTCGCGTCTCAGACGACTTTTTAGTCGACCGAGTGACAATCTCGTGCTCGCCATCAACGAAGATGACAGGATAGAGTGTTGGATGAATTTCGGTTCTCATTTTCAATCCTTCCACAGTTACAGCGCCAAATATTGGCACCGAAATGTGTGGTTTTCATAACGATCATTTCAGCCGCGCATCATAGTGGTGACTGGCCTGCGGATCAAGATGATCATTTTCTTTTATGAAATCAGTACTTAACCGGACATCGATTCCAGGAACTCGCCATTGGACTCAGTCTTACTCACTTTGTCCAACATAAATTCCATCGAATCGACCACATTGAGCGGGTGGAGCAGCTGTCGAAGAATCCAAACCCGATTGAGGTCAGCTTCATTCATGAGCAGCTCTTCCTTCCGAGTGCCCGACTTATTGATGTCGAGGCAAGGGAAAATACGCTTTTCCATCAGCTTACGGTCGAGGTGTAACTCACTGTTACCGGTACCCTTGAACTCTTCGAAGATAACCTCATCCATTCGGCTTCCGGTGTCGATCAATGCCGTTGCAATAATCGTCAGGCTGCCGCCCTCTTCAATATTTCGAGCCGCGCCGAAGAAACGCTTCGGCTTGTGAAGCGCATTGGAGTCGACACCACCTGATAAAATTTTACCCGATGGAGGAACCACTGTGTTGTAAGCCCGTGCCAGACGCGTAATCGAATCAAGCAGGATCACGACGTCCTTCTTGTGCTCGACGAGACGCTTGGCTTTCTCGATGACCATCTCTGCAACTTGCACGTGGCGTTGAGCGGGCTCATCGAATGTTGAACTGACAACTTCGCCTTGGACCATTCGCTCCATATCCGTGACTTCTTCAGGTCTCTCATCGATGAGCAGGACCAAGAGAACGATGTCAGGATTGTTTGCAACGATGGCATTAGCCAGATTTTGCATGAGGACCGTCTTACCTGCGCGAGGTGGCGAAACGATCAGAGCGCGTTGGCCTTTCCCAATTGGGACCAGAAGGTCAACGATTCTCGTGCTGTAATTTTTGGGATGATATTCCATAACCAAACGCTCATCTGGATAGAGAGGCGTGAGATTATCAAACAATATTTTACGCTTGGATGCTTCGGGCTCTTCGAAGTTGATGGTCTCAACCTTGAGCAGCGCGAAGTAACGCTCGCTTTCTTTGGGCGGTCTAATTTGGCCGCTTACGGTGTCACCCGTTCGGAGACCAAACCTGCGAATCTGCGACGGTGAGACATAAATGTCATCAGGTCCTGGCAGATAATTATAATCTGGAGCGCGGAGAAACCCAAATCCATCAGGCAGGATTTCTAAGACACCCTCGCCAAAAATAGGTTCGTTTTTCTTGGTCTGTTCGTTGAGAAGAGCAAAGATAAGTTCCTGTTTTCTCAAGACAGACGCGTTCTCTATCTCCATGTCGCGGGCCATTGCGGCCAGCTCTGCGATTTTAAGCTGTTTCAGCTCTCGAAGATTCATAATTTCCCTTCTATCACCCTCTCACTCAGCACGATTGTGCTGTCCGGCAGGTACCTCACTGAATGCGCCTAAAATGGGTTCACTCGGTCGATGTGAGAAAGGTGTTCTTTGTCCTCGAAATTTGCCGGAGAGAATCCAGGTAAAATACCCGAAAGCGGCGGCAACCTAAGTAGTTTTTTGAATCTTGTCAAGCTGTTCCTTTAAATCTCAAGCTCAAGACCTTAAAAAATCGACTAAAGGGAGATGTAAGTAGTTTTACAATGACCCATCAGGAGGATTGATCGGCGGCATGGATTCATGGCAACTAAAGAGCACGAGAGGGTCACTACGCACTGAAATTTACAGGGGCCTTTTTTTACCCAGCTGATAAATCGACCTGGATGCGGCCTGACTGGCACATTCGGTTTCAGGGAAAATATGGATCTTAAATCAATTTTAGAAAAACTTGAGTCAGGCCAACTCGATGTGGATACGGCCCTCGGTTTACTGAACAAACCGTCAGAAGATAATTTGGGTTTTGCACGGGTTGACCTGGACCGAGTTCGTCGTCGCGGCACGCCCGAGGTCATCTTTGGACTCGGGAAATCTGCAGATCAGATAGGCCAGATCATTTGCAGCTTGTGGCGCGAGGGGCAAACATGCCTGGCCACGCGAGTTGAGTCAGACATCGCCGAGACCGTCATCAACCAGTGTGCACAAGTCCCTCTTATCTACGATGAACTGGCTCGATGTTTGTACACGGAGGCCGATGTTGTGGACCGGGGTGTTGGCCGAATCCTTGTGATTTCCGCCGGTACGAGCGATCTGCCAGTCGCTGCAGAAGCCATGATTACCGCCCGTCTCGACGGCAACCATGTTGATGGTTTAACGGATGTTGGAGTCGCAGGTCTTCATCGCTTACTCAACCATCTAGACCAGATTCGTTCCGCCAATGTCATTATTGTGTGCGCCGGTATGGAAGGGGCGCTGCCGAGTGTCGTTGCAGGACTTGTTTCAAGACCGGTCATCGCCGTTCCAACAAGTATTGGTTACGGCGCCAATTTTAAGGGGCTGACCGCTTTACTCGGGATGCTAAATAGCTGTGCAGCCGGTGTGACCGTAGTCAATATTGATAACGGTTTCGGTGCAGGTTACGCAGCTTCATCCATTAATCGGAGAGCATCCGATGACTGAACGCATTCTGTACTTTGACTGCTTTAGTGGTATTGCGGGCGATATGACCCTGGGCGCATTGATCGATTTAGGGGTTGACCAAGACCAATTAATTGCAGCTCTCAAAAGCTTAGATTTACCTGATTGGAGCCTTTCAGCGAGCGTCGAGAGACGTCAGGGATTGAGAGGCATCAATGTCGAGATTTGGGTCGGTGATCAGAAAGAAGGGCCGGCAGGCATCATCAATTCCGGCTCAGATTTCAGTGATCACGGTCACGGCCATGACTCTGCTCATCATGCTGCATCTAACGGGCATAATCCGGACGATCATACTCATGGAAATCACCGTCATTATAGAGATATTGTCGATATCATAGCGAAATCAGGACTACCTGAATCCGTTAAGAAAATGGCCGTTGCTGCCTTTGATGTCGTCGCTGAAGCTGAGGCTGACGTTCACGGTGTGTCGATAGACGACGTTCATTTCCACGAAGTGGGTGCCGTTGATAGCATCGTGGACATCGTTGGCGTCGCTTGGTGTTTATGGTCCCTTAAAATTGACCGAATTGAATCAGCACCTTTGCCCCTAGGCCGTGGATTTATCACGTGCGCGCATGGTCGAATTCCCTTACCTGCCCCGGCAACCTTGCTGATTACCAAAGGCCTTCCGGTCGTCGACGCAGGTCTTGATCGGGAGTTGGTGACACCGACGGGAGCCGCTTTTATTAAGGCCTGGGGGACTCGAGTCGGGCCCTTTCCGACCATGCGTGTCTCGAAAATTGGATGGGGCTTTGGAGATGCAGAATTTCCAGATAGGCCAAATGCTCTGCGCCTTGTCTTGGGCGATGTGGAGGAGTCGACTCAATCGTCTGCGCTCTTAGAGACCAATGTCGATGATATGACACCCGAGCTTTTGGGTCACCTCATGGACGAACTCTTGAATCAAGGTGCGCTCGATGTTTGGTTCACACCCATTCAGATGAAGAAAAATCGCCCCGGAATCAAAGTGAGCGTCTTGATTGAAGCACGGCATCGAGGCGCCATTGAAAATACAATTTTTGCTCAATCATCAGCGATCGGATTACGGTATTCTTCTGTCGACAGACGCTGTCTCGATCGTGAGATGGAAACTGTTGAGACACCCTGGGGCGATGTGCAGATCAAGGTCGCCTATCGGGAGGGGGTTATGTGCAATGTGGCCCCCGAATTTGACGATTGCCGAGCAATTGCAAACGCATCAGGCATTCCAATTAAAGTGATCTACCAGCATGCCATCACGGCTTTTTTGAACCCCGATGAGGATGGTGATGGATCTATTTGACTACGCTGTTGATCAACACGGTCATACTACACCTCTTGCAGATGCTATCCGCCCTCGAACCCTAGATGATTTTTTTGGCCAGTCGAAGGTGTCGGGTCCAGGGTCCATCCTTCGACGGATGATCGAATCGGACAGAGTGACACCCGTTGTCTTTTGGGGTCCACCCGGTGCTGGTAAGACAACTCTCGCTGGAATTATTGCTGAGCAGACCCAGCGGAGATTTGAATCTATTTCTGCTGTCTTAGATGGGGTTAAAGAGATTAGAAAACTGGTTGAATATGCTCATGAAGAGAGACGATTTAATGGCCGCCAGACAATTCTCTTCATCGATGAAATTCACCGTTTTAATAAGGCCCAGCAGGACGCACTCTTACCCCATATAGAGACCGGAACTTTTGTCCTTATCGGTGCCACCACTGAAAATCCGAGTTTCTATGTCAATTCGGCAATTTTAAGCCGATGCAGAGTGGTCACTTTAGTGCGCCATGACCTTGAATCCATCTTGGGTATTCTACGGCGTGCCTTGCACCATCCGGCCTGCGCTCGGCGCTGGCCCGATGCAAATTTGGACGACGAGACAGTCCAGCTTATCGCGGGGAAATCCGATGGTGATGCAAGACGCGCATTGAATATTTTGGAGATGGTATTAGACGATGGCCGTCTTATGGATGAGTCACTCCTTGGCCAAGTCATCGGCCATCAAGTCTTCGATCATGACCGCAACGGAGATGCGCACTATGATGTCATCAGCGCCCTGATAAAGTCCATGAGAGCAAGTGAGCCAGATGCGGCCGCATATTGGGCCCAACGTTTGTTGATGTCCGGGGAAGACCCCTTATTTATACTCAGACGGCTCGTGATTTTTGCCAGTGAAGATATTGGGCATGCGGATTCGAACGCGTTACAGGTGGCTCTGTCAGCATTGGATGCTTTTCGGTTTGTTGGTATGCCAGAGGGAGCATATGCCCTTATGCAAGCTGTCACATATCTCGCTACAGCACCCAAGAGTGACACCATTAAGAGAACGCTTTCGGCGGCTCGAGTTGCGGTCGAAGAGGCTGGGTCTGCGCCTGTTCCCAATTGGCTCCGGCAATTCAGTAAAAAACGAGGGCGAGTTGGACCCGATACGGATAATGCAATGCCCTCTGCTCTCCCAAAGAAATTGGAGGGGCGCTCTTTATTTCAGCCGACGGCTGTTGGCCAAGAACAGCAATTCGTTGATCGCCTTAAGGCACTAAACCTGTCGGGTCGCTCCCCTTCATCCGATTGAGCTGATTTCGAATGTTACTCGATGACCACCCACTTGAATCACGATACTTCGGATCCAGAAAGAGCACCTTTTCGAAGTGTTTAATGGCCTCTTTTTTCCGTGCGTCTGTTTCCGGCTTTACACGTACAAGAGCAAACGCGTAAATGAAATGGTTGGCGGCACTGTTGGGTTCGTTTTCAATCAACTGCTTTAATCTTGAAACCGCTGAATTCGGTCGCCCGAGCTGAACGAGCAGACGACCATGTTCACGGATTAGATCAGTTCTTTCTGTCCATTTTTTCGTCGACATGTCCAAGAGCCTCTCTGATATGAACAGCGCACCGCCTTCGACCAAGATGCGGGAGATGGTCAATGCGAGAGCGGGGTTCATGGCATCTACAGAGAGTCGGGTTGGGTTTTCGCGGAAGAAGCGAACCAAGTTTGCTGGATTTTTGAGGAGGTTGTTTTGGTTCAGCATCGTCGCCGACGTCTGGTCAACCTGAAATGCATGACGCTCGCCTGCAGGGGGCATGGGACGTTCAGGTCCGAGCTGGTCACGTAACTTTGGCTGTGCCATAGCTGACCCGAGCCAAAACAGGCCACTCCAGCAGAGAATTAGAGCAAATCTGCGTCCATTGAATCGGGACATATCTTGAGCAGGTCCTTCACGCTTTTTTGTAAACCAGGCGGCACATGGTTGGGTGCCAATTCTGCAAGGGGTTTTAGCACAAACTGACGGTCCGGCAACAAAGGATGTGGAACGGTTAGCGCTTTGAGTGCCAACGCGGGTCCTGTCCATGAAAGGATATCGAGGTCAATCGTTCGAGGCCCCCATCGCACCTCATTCGATCTGAGCCGACCGAATTCGCTCTCCAACGTTTGGAGATAATCGAGTAGAGCAAGGGGTGACAGGCTGGTCTGAATTTCTACGACCTGGTTTAAGAAGTCCTGTTGAGAGATAGGACCCCAAGGCTTCGTCTTATACATTTGACTTAGCTTTGGCATGGTCTTGAGTTCGTGAGACATCCGACCAATGACTTGAGCAAAGCGCCTTTGTACATCGCCGATGTTGCCGCCCAGACCAATCCAGAATTTTTGGGTCTGATTAGAAATAATAACGACTCACTGTTTGTTTTCTCCCGATGGATGTTAGACACGGTTAATGTAGACCGTGGTTGACAAAGCTTAGGCGGTCTTAATACCGTCACAACCCGTATGTGCCTGCGACAAGAGGTCTATTATGTTACCCGCTTACAGCTTCGGTGTTCTAGCACTCATTCTGAGTTCACCTGCACTCAACCCGCTTCCCGGTATTAATACAAGCGGTGTTGCCAATGACAATATGCAGGCGTTGGTTGGCTTACTGGGACAAGGTGTCTGCCCATGTGACCCGAAACAGACGATCCTTGCCTGTGTCCAACAGAAAACCTGTCCTGCCGCCACTGAGCTCGCTCAATTTGGCGTCGATAAATTCAAAGAAGGATTGAGCGTAAGCCAGGTTGGTGAAGCTGTGATTCGAAAATACATAGACGATCACGTACGGTATACCTTTGATGTCTCTAATTCGCCCACTAAGGGTGCTAAAAAACCGAGCATTACGATTGTTGAGTTTGCTGATTTCGAATGTCCCCATTGCTCGTCTATGAGAGCAATTCTAGGGAGCGTCGCAAAGAAATACCCGAATGATGTCGCGCTGGTCTTTAAACAATTTCCGCTTCCACATCACACCTATGCAGAACGTGCATCGAAAGCCGCGCTTGCCGCTCAGCGACAAGGGAAGTTCTGGGAAATGCACGACCTTATTTTCGATAATCAGACGCGTCTTTCTAATGCGAGTTTTGGTACCTTTGCGAAACAATTGGGTCTCGATTTGAAACGATTTAATTCGGATATGGTCGGTGGCGCGGTCAAAGAACAGATCGACCGAGACAAACAGGAAGCCATCGCGGCTCAGATACAGGGCACACCAGCTCTCTACATCAACGGCCGCATGTATACTGATGAAATGACGCCGGAAAAAATCGCTGCGATGGTCGAGACACTGTTAAAAAAGGCTCCATAACCCCTCAGGGGGCCAGATGCTTGATCCAAGTCACCACGCGCTTTGCATCTTCTTCACTGATCGCCTTAGATGGCCCCAATACAGCCGGATAATCGGGCAGCAAGCGCAGGACAAGGTAGCTGCTCAATGGCTTGCCTGCGCTGATGAGATGTACGTCAGGCTGACGGGCACTTGGTTGGCCCAATAGAGACTGCCACCGGCTCAGATCGGGTGCAATTTGGTCTTCGAACCCATGGCAACCGCACTGCTTTAGGAAGATCGGTTCGATGTCAGATTCGTATGAAATGGGCTGTGTATTGAATCCGATAGGACGACCTGTCCGGAAATTCAGACGATAGTCCTCGTTTCTCCGCTGACCACTTAAATCTTGAATGCTATCGCGCTCGATATTGAGACTATATCCGACCCCGACCCTCAAATTTTTCTTTGGTTTGATGACGATGGCTCTCTCCACCGGATCATAGGCGAGTTGTACGTCAACTTTCAGCTCACCCGACGAGAGTTCGATCCCGTCGGTGGATAGGCTAGACAAAGACAGGTAGTCGCTAAACATAACGATTATGGGTTCATCGGCTCCAATTTCAGCTCGGTCTCTTGGTGATGAATCAACGACCATCAAGACTGAATCATCCGGCTGATAACTACAGCCGACGTGTAGGATAGCTATGGTGATTTTTAGTAAAGAGCCATACTTCATGAGTCGCATCAGTTGACAACGGCATTTAGTTCGTCTAGCGTCCCCAACATTAGCCATTGTTGTGCATTTAATGCACGTACTTTCAACACATTTTTATTGGATGAGTGACATGAGCTCGACTCGCCTATTGGTAAGTAATTTTCTCCTCGCTGCAGCAGCACTTTTTTTCGTCGCCTGTGGCCCAACCTATCCCAAGTGCGAGAGCAACGATCATTGCTCCGATAAGGGTGAATACTGTTACAGCGGCAAATGTAGCCAATGTGCGACTAATGACCACTGCAAGGGGCCAGGAATGCGCTGCACGCGCGGGCTCTGCGAGCAGATTCCCGGTTATTGTGATGGCGAAACAGCCTGTCCCGCCAACCAGAAATGTCGCGACAATCGTTGTGGACCAGAATGTATGGGTGATAACGAATGCTCTGAGACACAATTCTGCGATAATGGCAGCTGCTCTGACCGCCCTGAGTGCGGTGACAAGGCACTTACACCTGCATGCCCAGACGGTAAAGAATGTGTTGGCGGTGCGTGCCAAATCAAGATTGTTGAGTGCATTGCTGAGCCTGTCTACTTCGACTACAACCGGCATAACATCAAGCGGTCTGAGCGAGAGAAAATCGAGTCTGTCGCGACCTGCCTCCAGGGTGACAATGTCGCCAACGTGGTGATCGAAGGACACTGTGATGAGCGCGGAACAGAAGAATACAACATGGCGCTCGGCGAGAAGCGCGCAGCTGCAACCAAGAAGCAATTGGTCAAGAAGGGTGCACCTGAGGATAAGCTTTCGACTATGAGCTATGGTAAGAATCGACCTGCCGCAGACGGAAGCAATGAAAGCGCATGGCGCAAGAATCGCCGCTCTGAATTCAATCCAAATAAGTAGGGGTTGAGGACCGATGATGGTTCTCAGGCTTATCTACATCGCGCTGGTCGGTCTCGTATCGACCAGCTGCGTCAGCCACTGGCGTGGCCAAGAAATGTCAGCCGACATTGAAATGGTCCGTGCTCAGCTCGAGCAGCAGCTGGAAGACCAACGAAAGCTCCGAAAAAAACTTGAGCAGGGTTTTGGCTCTTTGGAAGTTCGTTTCGATAAAATTGATGGTCGAGTCAAGCGAGCCATCTCTCGTCTTCAAGACGACAGCTTGGACAGCGACAGTGAACTCCAGGGTATAAAAGATGAAATCAAAGGGCTCAAAGGTGAAATTTCAAAGCTCAAACATGAGTCTTTAAAGTCACAGAGCGAAGCCCCAGTCAACGCCGCTGCGGAGACGGTGATTCCTGAAACAATTAAGCTACCAACCAAACCAAAAGAACTCTATGAGTACGGTTACGACCGGAAAAAAGACAAAGATTGCAAAGAAGCAGTCCGCGCCTTTCTTCAGTTGTACAATAAGTTTCCGAAGTACAAACAAACGGACAGTGCTCTCTATCTGGCGGCTAAGTGTCAGTATCAAAATAAAAAGCCGAAAGAGGCGATTCGTCACCTAAACGTGATTCTGACCAAGTATAAAAAAGGTCGGAAGGTTGATGATGCCCTCGAATTGACCCACGACGCCTTTCGACGCATTAACAAATGCAAAACGGCTCTGGTATTCATCGAGGAATTGATTGATGAATACCCCACCTATAAGTACCTAAAAAGAGCTAAGCGGAAACTCAAAAAGACGAAGAAAAAGTGCGGCGATTGAGTGATTTTCCAGCACGCTTCGGGTCTCGTTCCTCGGGGCATTTCAATTCATGAGTCGACCGTATGATTTGATCTTGCATGGTGCCAGTGGCTTTACGGGGCGGCAGACCGTTGCTTATGTCAGCCACCATGCGCCCCCCAATTTGCGATGGGCAGTCAGTGGTCGAAATCTCGACAAGCTAAATGACGTGGTTCAAAAATGGGCGCCCGGTCGAGATATCCCATGCATTAAGGCAGATGGTTTAGAGCACGACGATATGAGTCGATTGGCTCAATCGACTCGGGTTGTGTTAACGACGGCGGGGCCTTACTCAAAATTTGGTCGACACTTGGTCGATCAATGCATCAATCATAAAACTCATTACGTCGATATCACGGGTGAGACAGCCTTCGTTGCCGACCTCATCTCCAAACACCATAAGCAAGCTGTACGAGATGGGACTGTAATCGTTCCATTTTGCGGCTTCGATTCCGTGCCCAGCGACAGCTTGGTATTTTTCATCTCCGACCATCTGAGAAAAAAAGGTCTCCGTTTAGGCCAGGTTGTTGCAGCCTTCAAACTCAAAGGCGGGTTTAACGGAGGGACATTGGCAACAGCCCTTGAAACCTCAAGCAATGATGCAGATTCAGTGCGGATGAAAGATGTCTTGCTCTTAAACCCACCAGCCGCTTTGTCGGAGGTTGAACGGTTAGAAAGTTCGGACTTAAATATACCCATTTTTAATGCTGAGCTTGGGTGGATTACACCATTTGTCATGTCACCGATAAACACACGAGTTGTTCGTCGTAGCAATGGATTGTTAAGCGAAGTCAACCGCGGCTATGGCCCAGGGTTTAGATATCTAGAGGGGTTGGCTGTCAAGAGTCGTACAAAGGCATCCATTATCAACGGCGCCTCTCGTATCACAGAGGCAAGTTTGGGTACCAAACTGGGTCGACAGATGATTCGGTGGCTTGGGCCCAAGCCTGGCCAAGGACCATCGGTCAAATCGATGGACAGCGGTTTTTTCAAGCTTGATATGGTCGCGGAGGCTGATGATGGGTCTGTCCACCGAGCCGTTGTGAGCTCCAGTGGAGACCCAGGAAATAGAATTACCGTGACCGCACTTTGTGAGTCAGCGTTCTGTCTCACAGAAACGGCATCTCAATGTGGTGGTGGTATCCTCACGCCAATGACAGCTTTTGGTCAAAACCTCATCGAACGTCTGGTGTCTCGTGGATGGATTTTTGAGATGATCGAGAGCCGGTCTTGAAAGTGACTTGGCGATTCAATGTTCATTTTGCCAAATGCATAAAGATTGATTTTTTTCGTTCAGAAAAGCCTATGCCCGAGCTTGAATCTTTGATAGTCCAGCGAATCAGCGGGATGTAGCTTTGTCGGGGGACAATTTGAACCACACACAAGAAATGGACCGGCTTGGTCGCCGCGCGCGACACGCAGCCCGAGCGCTGATTAATGCGTCCACAGACCAGAAGAATCGGGCCTTATTGGCGATGGCCGATGCGCTCGAATCCATGAGCTCGACCATTCAAGCGGCCAATGATCTTGATTTGGCTCGGGCTGATGAGAAGGGCATTACCGGCGCCCTCCGAGACCGCTTGGAACTGACGCCGGCCAGGATTCAATCCATGGCTCAGGGTCTTCGAGAGGTCGCTGATCTCAATGATCCGGTTGGACATACTGTAGATGAATGGGTTCGACCAAATGGTCTTAAAATCTCACAAGTTCGCATTCCTCTAGGCGTGATCGGTATGATTTACGAAGCCAGACCCAATGTCACCTCCGATGCTGCCGGTCTGTGTCTCAAGAGTGGTAATGTCGTCTTTTTGCGAGGCGGTAGTGAAGCGAAAAACAGTAATCAGGCGGTTTTGGATTGTCTTCGTAGCGCCGTTGAACAGGTGGGTTTACCATCGGATGTTTTGATGAGTCTACCTTCAACAGACCGGTCGTGGATCATGGCTATGATGAAGGCGGATGCTCATATCGATGTCATCATTCCTCGCGGAGGAGAAGCATTGATCGACTTTGTGACCGAGCATTCGAAGGTGCCTGTCATTAAGCATTATAAAGGCGTCTGCCACGTGTTTGTTGATGAACATGCTGACCTGACTAAAGCAGACGACATTTGTTTTAATGCGAAGGTTCATCGTCCTGGTGTCTGTAATGCCATGGAGACATTATTGATTCACGAGTCTATTGCTCGCCGATTCATCCCGGGTCTTTTTACACGATTTAGATCGGCTGGCGTTCATATCTGCGGGTGTGAGAAGACATCGGAAATAGACCCCGAAATCTCGCCAGCAAGTCTTGATGATTATCATGCTGAGTACCTGGACCTCAAAATTGCTGTTAAAGTCGTTGCAGATGTCCATGAAGCCATCGGACACATTGATGAATTTGGTTCAGACCACACGGAGTCGATCGTTTCGGAAAACAAAGAAACCATAGAGACGTTCATTCATCGTATTCAGAGTTCCGTTGTCATCGCGAATGCGTCGACTCGATTTTCTGACGGCGGTCAAATGGGTCTTGGTGCTGAAATTGGAATCAGCACAAGCAAGCTTCATGCGTACGGACCTATGGGTGTTACTGACTTGACCACACGTAAATATGTCATTCGTGGCGCAGGCCAAATAAGGAGTTGAATGGAGCCACTAGAACTTGCCAATCATATCGCACACGCCCTTGATGCTAAACAGGGGCGTGATATCGTCATCCTCGATGTGGAGAGCCTTGTCGGCTACACGTCTTACTTCGTGCTCGCGAGCGGTCGGAGTGATCGTCAGGTGCAAGCCTTAATCGACAATGTCCGAACGGACCTGAAGGCTCGATTCGATTTGCTGCCCATGGGTGTTGAGGGTACGAATTCAGGGCGTTGGGCTCTCGCTGATTTTGGTGATGCGGTCGTGCACGTATTTCGTGAGGATGAGCGTCACTTCTACGACCTTGAGGGTCTATGGTCAGACGCGAAGAAAATTGATTTCACGTCAATTGACTCCTAGTCCGATTTAGGGGGCTCGGTGAAGATCACCATCTGTGCTATCGGCCGTGTCAAAGCGAAGTATGCTCGTCTTGGTTGTGACGACTTTCTATCTCGAATGAAGAGATTCTTCAAAGTTGACTATATCGAACTCAAGGACATCAGAAGGGGCCGCTCAGATGGGCCCAAATCATGGAAAGATCAAGAAGCGCTCAATTTGATCAAGCACGTACCGAAGACGGCCTACACAGTGGTTCTTGACGAGCGAGGTCAGCAGTTTTCAAGTACTCAATTTGCAGACTGGATTGAGGCTCGAAAGGTCAAGGGGGTCTCTAGCATTGCTTTTCTCATCGGTGGACCAGACGGGCACGGACAAAGCGTTTTGGAACGGGCGAACTTCTCTATGTCTTTGGGTGCTTTGACATTGCCCCATGAACTCGCGCGGCTTGTTTTGTGTGAGCAATTGTATCGAGCGGGGTCGATGATGGCGGGTCATCCGTATCATCGTGAATGAAGCGTTGACGAAGAGACGGTTACTGATTACAGCTCGATGAGCGACCCGCCTGTTTCGGGTTGGTGTTCATTTTGGGAGAGTCTATTGATGCTACAGGACGACATGACGACTGAATCCGAAAAGCAGTTCGATTCGATAGCTGACGTGCTGTCAATGGAGTCGGCAGGTCTGAATGAGCTGCGCTATCGAATTGAACAGCCCACCATTACAACCATCAGCGAGCCAGGCGGGCTTCTAATTTATTGGACGCTGACAGCGGTGAGTATCGCCCGTGGACAATCAAGACAGTCTGACGGACCCGAAGCCACGCTCACACTCCGCGTCTATCTGGAACTTGATCATGGAGCCAAACGCACCCAAGATTTTCAAATAGACCGATGGGTCGGGTCCAGAAGACTTGAATTGCCCAGAACTGTGCGTCGAGTCGTAGGGGCGATCGGCCTGCGAACTTCATCGGGTTTCAGCCATATTGTTCGATCGACGCCCATTCAAAGGCCACTGTACAATCACGGTAAGGGACCCATTACAATCAGGTCTATCGATTGGTCTACAGGCGACACCGAAGAGGTGGATATCTCGTCCAAGGACGGAGAGTCTCTTGTTCGAGCGTACGCACAGAGTCTGAGCGGTCAATATCATTCCAATTGGCTGCCCAGCTTAGATTCGAAATCAAATCGATTGAAGTCCGTCCGAACTGTTCAGGTAAAACAGGGTGCTGGAATCAGCGCGGTCCTTCGACTCCAATTAGATTTCGAGCAGGCAACCAGTCGAGACGCGACCATCGGTTATATCGTGGATGTCTTTCTTCCGGTGATACAAACCCTTCGTGATATCGCCATCGCGGGTGAGACCTCTTGTTTTGGGGTGGCGATCTGTCCACGCTTGATCAGCTTCCTTAAATCTGAAGACAGTCAGGCTTTAGTCGCCGCTGAATTACAAAAGCGCCGGATTAAATTTAGCCAATCGGAGGTCAACTCAACCGCGACTCGTGCTGCAGACGAGATGCGTTTGACTTCACTTCAGACGACTCATGACGCCCTTGGTCAAGGCAGTCTTGACGAGTTAAGACGACTTCATGAACTTGGTTTCATCGAGTTGATGGCGACATGGGCAACCAATGCACCGCTCACGGATATTTTACCTGTTCGAGGAAGTGTCGAACTCAATTTAGCCGCGGCGTTGAAAAGCTTTAGGTCGGCTTTTGGATTCAGTAGTTCCGGTCTATGTCTCGGTCAACAGGGTTATATGCCATCGTTTGATGCCATCCTAGATAAGGCTGGTATCCGTTATTTTCTGATTTCATCGGAGGCCTTCTCAGGCGCGTCGTCTAAGCCAGTCTACGGTGTACTGACACCCATCTTGAGTCCAAACAATCGGACGATTGCATTGGCCATGGATCCGAAATTTGAAGCCTGGAAGCAGATTGGCGATGAACGCCCGGATGGGCATTATCGTTTAAGCAGAATCGATTCATTGCTTCAGAGTGCCGACCAAAATTGGGGTGGTTCAAAACGGTCTGACGGCTCAGCCTATTGCCATCTTGCTGGAGTGGAAGCGGCCAAGAATCAGGCTCGATCATGGTGGGCAACTCAATCTGAGCGCCTGGAGAAATGCAGTCGTCATACCGATCAAAGGCTTTGCTTTATCGGGATAATTGACGCGGCGTCTGTCACAGAAGACTGGTATGAAGGCCTGAGTTTTCTAAGGGCGTTAAGTCAGTTCAGTCACAGTGATAAATCCGTGAAACTCGTTGGAGTGAGTCGTCACCTCGACCACGTTAAACGTGTCCAGATAGCACGGCTCAGTCCGGTTATTTCAGCTGCTCGGTCACCCACCCTTCTGCCCTATTTTGCACCACGAATTGAACTTGCAGCTTGGAAAGTGAAGAGGCTCGCCGAGGCGTGTAGTGAAAACTCGGCGCTCACAGACCGTTTGGTCTTAGTCATCAATGCATTATTGAGCGCCCAAGATGCATTGTCATCCGAATCGAGTTCAAGTGCAGATTGCATTCGACAGTGTACACAATTCATCCACAGCATTTATGCGTCGGATTCCAACCTGAGCGAGTTGCCATCCGAGGCTTTCAAGTCAGAGACGATGAGACGATGGTTGAATTGCATCGAAGACGTTTCCTTTGAGACGATGTTGACCCAATAAGCTATGACGACTTTGGATGATCAGCAGCAAGCCGTTGTTGAAGCACCGTTAGCACCTCTTCTTGTTGTTGCGGGTGCTGGTACTGGTAAGACCAGAACACTGACCCATCGAGTCTGTCATTGGGTGGATAAAGGCTTAGATCCGGAGCGCGCGCTACTCGTCACGTTTACACAGCGCGCAGCGCGTGACATGAGTGAACGGATTCAGACACTGCACGCAACTGGTCCTCGGCCTTGGGTGGGTACATTTCACCATATTGCAGCTCGTTTGCTTCGAGATTATGCTCATCAATTCAATTATGGGGCAGACTTCCAGATTATGGACTATGGCCGTTGTCAGCGATTGATGAATGTGGTTCTTGATCGCTCACCAGCACGTCCGCCCAACCTGACAGCGACTCATTTGCTGCGTGCCTATAGCCTCACGGTCAATGCCGATAAGTCGCTCGCTGACTTGGTCCGTCAAAAAAGACTTTTGCCTGGTGTTGATTTAGACCTAATCGATTCTATTTACATCGACTATTTGGTCATGAAGATCGAACATAATTGTATGGATTTCGATGATTTATTGCTTTACTTAAACCAGCTGCTATCCAAAGACTCTGCTTTTCACGATGACATTTGCTCTCGCTTTGATGCCCTTTTCGTCGATGAATATCAGGACGTCAATCCACTTCAGGTTTCTATTGTGGATGCCCTTGTCGATGCGCACAAACGGTTGACTGTGGTTGGTGATGATAAGCAATCAATTTACGGGTTTCGCGGCTCTGATGTGGGCGCCATCTTAAATTTTGAAGACCGGTATCCAAATGCCCAAATTCTCAATTTAACCAACAATTATCGAAGTACACCTCAGATTATTGGTCTTGCTAATCAGAGCATCTCAAACAATCCAAACCAGCGCCCATTAGACTTAAATTCAATTCGGGGTGATGGGCCTACGCCAATCGTAAAAGACTTTTCGAATTCGGCCGAGCAGGCGCGTTTCGTATGCGAGGAAATCAAGCGCTTAAACGAATATGGCGTCCCCTTTTCTGAGCAAGCCGTATTGTACAGAACACACGCACAGGCACGAGAAATAGAGCTTGCACTAGGTGAGTTTGGCATTCCATATACACTGAGGAGTGGTCGGCGGCTGTTTGAACGCCCTCACATACGGCCTCTTTTTGACTTATTATCTTTTATCGAAACCGAATCTACAGCGCTTGAAAACGCCGCTATTTTGGAGGTTTTCGAGGGAATAGGACCGATTTCAAGCCAGGAGATTTTGGCTCAAGTCAAACGATTTGATTCAATTCAGCACTGGCTGCAACATGGACCCGAGTTGGCCGATGTACGAACCCGATTAAAGGAACCGATAAGCCGAGTCCATTCCAGGCTTCGACATGTGTTCGAGTCCCTGAATTTACCACTCTTCGACTGTCTTATGGAGATACGCAAAACCGTCCTGGAGCCGTGGGTTAGACGTTCATTTGATGATGCAGATCTGCGGTTAGTTGACCTAGACGACTGCATCAAAATGGCAATTGACTTTGTTCAACCCAGGGATTTTCTCGAGGCGCTTACACTGGCATCGGATACAGCCCAGCGGGACCAAGGTGTTGTTTTGTCCACAGTTCATCGCGCCAAAGGACTGGAATGGGCCACCGTGTTCATCGTCGGTCTCGCGGATAGTTCCTTTCCCTTGCTTGGCATGGAGAGGGGCATTGACATGGCTGAAGAACGTCGGCTTTTTTATGTCGCTTTGACACGTTGCCAGCGCTGGTTGTATCTCTGTCACGCTTGGCAAGAACACAAAAACGGCTCTATTCTCGCACCAAGTCGGTTTCTGAGAGAAATCGGGGGAGCAGAGTATTATTCTGATGCTAAGCATCATACTGGCGAGGGAATCTGATGAACTCTGTGCGGGTAATCGCGCTTCGACTGGGCTGTGCTTTTGGCATTATCCTGACCATTTTCAGCAGCTATGCAGTCTGCCAGACGCAGCAACCGAGACCCGTTCAGTATACCCTCGGAAGCCAGCTCATTTTCTGGGTCGGTGGCCTATCCATAATGGTGTTGATGGGCCGGATTATATTTAAAGAACAACTCAATGAAAGACGGACTCTGTCCAGACTCATCAAGGAAATAGGGCCGTTTTATCCCGAGTTCGATATCGATCACATCAAGACCTGGGTTCACCTGTGTGCGCCCCATGTTTGGCAAGGTTTTGTTCATGGTGATTTATCAAAGATCGATCATTTTGTAACCGAGCGTTTCAAACAAGACATGGCCGAACACGTTGAGCGAGTCCATGAACAAGGACAAACTCTGGAGTGCGAGTTTGTTGGCGTTTTAAAAGTCCATCCACTGGGCTTGTACATGGTGGGTCAGGGCCCTGCGCCAAGAGATGTGGAATTGATGCTGCGCTTGGAACAAAAAGCCCTGTATCATTTGGTTGATGCGGGAGGAAAAACTCTAAAGGGTCGATCTCGGATGGATCAGGTTCAGCACTTTTGGACTTTAGTACACGATGGCGATTCGTACCGAGTTGATCGGGTTTGGCTGGCCGAACGCGATGCGACAGACTTAGCTGAGCGCGAATTGCCCCCTGATGTACGCCAATGGACGCGTCCGGAGGTTGCCAACAAAGCCGACCCTGGACCCGACTCGACGAAGAGGTCATGAGACGATGAATCGATTAAGCCTACTCGCCCTTTGGGCCTGTCTATTATTCGCCTGTTCAGAGACGAGCAGCGGGGGGGGAATGTCCATGGCAGACACGGCTGTCGATCCCCTCAATTTTGATGGTTCAGTCACCCAACTACCGGATTCTGTTGTCCTTGATACGCGCAGTTATTTTCCTGTGGCACCTGGTGCACAATGGCGTTATCGAAAACAAACCGATGATTGGATGACCCCGCCAGATGAAAACGAGCGAGCCGTCGCGACCCTGACTGCAGGAGATGGGGCTAACGAATACTTGAGGTCGACGACAGCATTTCTTGAAATTGAGGTCGATGGTGAGCCGCAGCTGGTGCGTCAGGTTCTCGAAGAGACCTTTGTCATCGAGCCGGCCAATATGAATGTGGGGCCAGTCCTAAAAATTAAAGCTGTGAAAATAGAAGAATTTTTGGCCTCAGACGACACCGTTTTGACTAAGATTGAGCGGGATTATTTACCGCCCTATACCCTCATGGCTGACGCATGGCGAGTGGGCAGTTTCAGTACAAATACCATTGAAGATCACGCCATGACAGAGACCTTGACTCGGGCAGGGGAAGATGAACCTCGAGTGACGCAATCGAACCTCAGTATTCAGGTTGTCACATCAGTGGAACCCCAGATTATTTTGATGGAGGGCCAATATCGGGAAGGTCTCCGACAAATCGATGTGTCCGATAGCCTACTGGGTACGAAAAATCGGACCTATTGGGTTCAGCAAGGCGTTGGTATTGTTCAATGGCAATTTCAGCCCACCAACAACCAGGTCTTTACTCTGATCGACGCGAGCGTAGAAGATTAACGGCGTCAAATGACAGTTTTGAGGTATCGATGTTGATAATCGCATCGAAAACAATGTCTACGACGCCCGCCATGAATTCATAATCAAGGTGCTCGCTCACGTCATGGACCTGGTGGTAGTGAGTGTAACGAAAATTACCTGTGTCGGTCACCATGACGGCATCGATCCCAAAATCCCAGAAAGACGAATGGTCACTGCGCCGAGAATTGGGGACAGCGTGTCCTGCATCCGAGACCGGAATGGTATGGATCGGTGGTCGATTTGTAGCGCCGCTTTGGGCTAAAGCGTTCATCAATCTGGGATGCGCTATATCGCCGATGACGGCTATGAAATCTCCGGAGTCTCGTTTCATCCACGTCGGCATAGAGTTGGGCCACATTTGACATCCACTGTCAGTGCATTTTGAGCCGATCATTTCCAGTATGATGGCGCCGACAAGACGATGGCTCCGTCTATGGTCTTTCAAATAGGCTTTGCTACCAAGCATGTTCCGCTCTTCTCCATCGAAGAAAATAAACCGATATGTGAACTTGGTCTCGGTGAGTTTCAGGCGACAAGCGATATGGATCAAGGCCACAACACCACTGGCATTATCGTTGGCACCCGGCGAGTTCTGAACGGTGTCATAATGGGCGCCAACGACGAAAATAGGCGCATCCTTAACGCTCCCCGTCTTGGTTGCGATAATGTTTAGCCCACCCTCGAAGGTCTGCCGCGCAGGTGCGTATCCACAGCGTGTCATCTCTCGAATAATGTAGCGCCGGGCCCAATCGCGCTCAGACTCGGTAAACCTCGGTCTGGACAGAGCGTCAACATGCCTAAGTAATTCAGCTGGATCGCTGACCTCCGTCTTCGATTTGACGACAGGGCGTTGCAACATATCAAAGACGTGTCTGAGTTTTACCTGTTCGTACTGAAGCTGGTTTAGCTGCCTATTTTTCTCAAAGTAAAACGCCCAAAAAGCCCCTGCGATCGCAAACCAAATGGCGCTCAGAAGCCACCAATGTCGAGCGTTTAGCCTTGGCAATTTGCTGTTTCCACTCATTCCAGGTGATAATGAGACTGGTTTTGCAACCGATCGCGTCTGCTAACGCTCATAGCATAAGACGGATAAATAGTCGCTTTTGTACCGGTATTTGTATACAAAAGAAGAGTCGTATTTGCGGGGACAAATTAGATGATTGAGACGATCTCAGGCATACCAACAATTGCAAGTTTTGCGCTCCTACTCATGATTGCGGGTGGCGCGTTTGTGATGGCCATCAAGATGCGGTTTGGGCAGTTAATGCTCGGTAAGCGGCCAGAGATGCGGTGGAATGAGTTTCCGGACCGAATCAAAAATGTCTTCATTTACGTCGTCGCACAAAAGCGCTTGCCGCGAAATGGCTACCTGTACAGTGGCATTTTGCACATGTTTATTTTCGGCGCGTTCATGGTCTTAAGTGTCGATACGGTGAACTTTGTCACCGATGGTATTCTCCAGACTTTGGCCGCTTTTGGCCTCATCGAGCATACGTCGACATTTCACCTGCCCCTGAGCGGCGCTCACGATCTTGGCGGCGCGTATCAGGCGCTGGCTGACACTTTCCGCTTTCTTTGCATCGTCGGGCTCATCATGGCTTTTGTGAACCGGACTGTAATCAAGCCGGAGAGGTTGCCGCTGACGCGAGACGCGATGTACACCATCTTCTTCATTCTTGGCTTGATGGTCTTTGAAGTTGCGCAGCAAGGCTTCAGTATCGCCCACAGCGGTGAGCAGAACGTGGGCCACATTTGGTTCAGCTCAATCTTCGCATCGGCAGTGTCAGGCGTTGATCCCGGCACGCAAGCGATCGGTTATCAAGTGGCTTGGTGGTCTCATTTGGTCACCCTGCTGGCCTTCACAAATTACGTACCATGGAGCAAGCACAGCCATGTGTTTGCAGCGCCCCTAAACATCTTTTTTATGTCTCTCGAAGCTAAGGGCGCCATTCGGAAGATGGATTTGGGGCTGACCGATGAGAATTCGACGACTGAAGAATTCGTTGTCCCCGAGGGAGACGGCGATCTCGAATTCACACTGAAGAATCCGGCTGAAGACGGAGGCGTGACTCTTTATCTGGGCACAAAGAAGTTTCGAAAGTTTAAATTCAATTCGGACAACAATTCTGTCGTGATTCCTGAGGCAAAGCGGCCCGAATCGGGCGTGACGCTCAAAGCCGAATACGAGCCGCCAGCACCCGAGTATTTTGGAGCTAGAAATCTCGACGATTTGAGCTGGAAGCAGCTTTTCGACGGTCTCAGCTGTACCGAATGTGGACGCTGTACGGACAATTGCCCAGCATCGCGAAGCGACAAGCCCCTGAAGCCAATGGACATTATCGTCGATATCAAACATCACATGGAAGATCGGTTTAACCGTCGAGGTGAAGAGCTGAACTTGGAAGAGGATGAGTCTCTTCTCCTACCGGGAGGTGTCATTGACCCAGACGTACTCTGGTCATGCACGACTTGCCGGGCTTGCATGGAAGTCTGCCCAGTCGGAAACGAGCACATACCGGACATCATCGATATGAGACGGTATCTGACCATGAGTCTTGGAGAAGTGGGTCACGGCAGCCAGAAGGCTTTGAAGGCCATGGAGAGTCGAGCCAATCCGTGGGGTATGCCAACGAGAGAACGTGCTGAGTGGGCTAAAAACGTTCCAGAAGCAAAGCTCTGGGACCCCGAACAACCCAGCGAATACCTCTATTGGGTGGGGTGTGCAGGGTCGTACGACGACCGAGCTAAGAAGGTTACGAAATCGGTGACCAGGTTAATGGCAAAAGCGGGCGTTGACTTTGCCATTTTGGGGAACGAAGAAAAATGTACCGGCGATTCAGCTCGCCGGCTCGGTGACGAGTATCTTTTCCAGAACATGGCCATGGAAAACGTAGAAAACCTAAATGCCAATGGGGTCAAAAAGATTGTCACTCACTGCCCACACTGCCTCAATACTCTTAAGAACGAATATGCTCAGTTTGGTGGCGATTACGAGGTCATCCATCACAGTGAACTTCTGTCCAAGTTGATGTCAGAGGGCAAGCTTGTTCCGAAGGCAGACAAAAAAGAGAAGGAAAAGGTCGTCTACCACGATTCCTGCTACTTGGGCCGTTACAACGAAATCTATGACCCGCAGCGAGACATCATTGATGCTCTACCGGATGTGGAGCGCGTTGAGACTAAGCGGAACAAGCAAATCGGTCTTTGTTGCGGCGCTGGTGGTGGTCAGATGTGGATGGAAATGAACATCGGCCAGCGCATGAATAATATCCGAACAGACGAACTCTTAGAGACCGAGCCAAAGGTCATCGCTGTGGCTTGTAACTTCTGCATGACCATGCTCGATGATGGCGTAAAGTCGAAAGATAAGGCTGACGAAGTCAAGGTGCTCGACCTAGCAGAACTCCTTGCGCAGCGTGTCCTTGGCGACGACATAGACCAGGACTTAGCTGAACCTGCTGAACCCAGCCCGTCCATAGATGGCGCTGGCGAAGCCGTTGAGTAATCATTCTGAATTCGACCGATAGTCAGTTGTTTGGGGATTGTAGACCAGGATCTGACAATGCCCCTTATTTGACCTCTGATTTGGTGGGACTTGGCGGCCACTTAACGGGCGAGCCGAGCGATTTTATAGTCGATGAAATCCCCGCCTATGACGCCTCAGGTCAAGGTGACCACGTCTACATAAATGTTCGTAAGGTTGGTTTGACGACCCCTGAGTTGGTTAAGGCATTTGCCAACTCGTCCGGCTGCGCGCCCAGTGATATCGGCGTCGCAGGCAGAAAAGATAAGTGGGCTGTCACATCACAGTGGCTGTCTTTGCCGGTCGAGCCAGTCGAGCCTGACGATGATCGAATTCGTTTAATCGAGACCAAAAGACACAATCATAAATTGCGACGAGGCCATCTCCGGGGGAATCGGTTTCGTATTAAAATGAGCGGTCTCACAGAGACGTCAGATGAGTGTATTCAAGCGCTTCTCAGCCGACTTGACCGCGGGGTGCCCAATTATTATGGGCACCAGAGATTCGGAATCTACGGCGATGGTCCAGATTACAGCCTGAGCCAAATGCGTCGTCGTTCACGTCGAAAGACCCGTGATCTTCGTTTTTCTGCCAGCGTGGTCCAGGGCGCGCTGTTTAACATCTGGTTAGGTCGGCGAGTGAATGATGGACTCTTTCACACAGCATTGTCCGGTGATGTGTATAAAAAGGTTGAGACGGGGGGCCTGTTTTCGTCTGAAACGCCCCAAATCGAGCAGCTGCGGCTCGATAAACTGGACATTGATCCAACGGGTCCAATTTATGGACCCAAGATGAGGGCGGCACTGGCAGAGGCAGGCCAGCGCGAAATTGCAGTCCGAGACGAAATTGGTTTGACCGAAAAAGATTGGGCGACGTTGGGCCGCTTGGGTAAGGGCAGCAGGCGTTTGGCGCGTGTACGGCCTCAGAATTTAAAGGTCGAGGTCGATGGACGCGACTTATTTATTTCCTTCGAATTGCCCTCTGGTTCATATGCAACGGTCATACTTGCAGAGCTGACGCATACCGCCGACGACCTCAAAGCTAAGTAACATAGGCTGCCGCGAGGATCTGAACGTCCTCAGCACCAGAGCGCTTCAGCACGCGTGTCGCGCTTTTTACTGTCGCTCCTGTAGTGTACACGTCGTCAACCAACAAAACCCTCTTAGGTGATCTACCGGTTGCCTTAAATGCCCCTTTTAAATTTTGTGATCGCTCAATAGCCTTCATTCCGGCTTGGGGCTTGGTATGGGTCTTTCGACTCAAAAGGTGTTTGTTCAATGGCATATTCAACTCAAGGGACAGTTCATGGGCGATGACGAGCGTGGGCTCAAATCGCTGTCGAGCGGCGCGCCTCCAATGACTTGGTATGGGGACTATAGTCATCGATTTTGATACGTCGATTCGTTCCTGTATAGCCAATGCACAAAGCTTAGCAACCATTGAGATTGCCCTCGGACAGTCACCATATTTCCCCTTTCGAATGGCATCCCCCACAGGCCCAGCGTAGTCGAACAAACCATGAACTTGTTCGAAAGGAGGCGGTTTGTCCAAGCATTGTCCACACCGGCTATCGGTTACAGGCCCTGCAAATTGTGCATCGCAGACCCTACATCGGCTGCCTCTTCGAGGTTCCAAATTGCGCCAGCAAGGCGTACAAAACCCAAAATAACGGAGATTTTCATCGCAACTAAGGCATTTTGAAGAAAAAAAAGCAGAAAAAAAAAGACCAAAAAATGCGTCCATTTGCCCACCATTAATGCGTATTCATTCAACCATTCGGAAGAATTGTCTCGGTGTTGCGTATGATTTTCGGGCTATCTCTTTTTTAATAATATTTTCGATATCTTATAGCTTATGAATCTGGATTAACTTGGATTTTTGAGATTGAAAATTGATCTATCTGGATTAAAAAAAATGGCCGAAAATATGACGAATGAGCGCTAACCCCGATAAACACGGGATGATCCGCCAATGAAAAAACTGAAATTTCTTCATTGACACTCAAAAAAATACGTCGATATTCTCCACCCACCCAAAAAGACATTTGTCTACAACTCAATACAAAGTGGGAGAAGTAGGGTAATGAGTAAGAAGAAGATTATCGACGCGGTTGCGTTGAAGTATCCTAACCTGACAAAAGCACAGGTTTCTACAGTGATTGATGCGACGTTCAACACAATTAGCAACGAGTTGAACAATGCAGGCGACAAGTACACGCATCCAGCGTTCGGTACTTGGACAGTCAAGACTCGCGACGCGCGCATGGGTGTCAACCCAGCAAACCCGAGCGGTCCTAAGATCCAGATTGGTCCTTCAGCGTCTATTGGTTTCAAGCCATCGACGAACCTGAAGAGCACTTTCAACTAATCAACTGATTGAAGAGGAGATTATAAAATGAAGAAGCAAGACCTCATCAACACAGTTCATGAGAATGCTAACATTGAGCTCAGCCGTAAGATTACGGGCGAGATCATTGACACCACTTTCAACGAGATCACTGGTCTTTTGAAGGACGGTAAGTTCACATATCCTGGTTTTGGTACGTTTAACATCCGTGCTCGTGCAGAGCGCCAAGGTGTAAACCCCAGCACCAAGCAAAAGATCACGATTCCAGCAAGCAACACTGTTGGTTTCAAGGTCGCAACTGGTTGGAAGCGTACGCTTACAGAAAAACTGTAAGCACGCGCTCTGCTAGTTCATCTTCGGATGGAAAAAAGCCCGGACATTGCGTTCGGGCTTTTTTTATTTTAGGCGTTTTTTCCGCCGTATGATCTCCAGACCAATCTTGGCTTCTGGTTGATTCGAATTCAATTTAAGTGCGCGTTCGAAATGAACTTCGGCATTCATCAAATCACCTTGATTCGCGCGAATGACACCGAGAAGCCCATAATCGGTGGCTGTCGGGTTGTCGTCCACTAAGGGCACGACCAGTCGTTCCGCTTCATCCCATTTCTTGAGCCGACTCAGATACCGGACGAGGTTTCGGGTAGCCGTCTTGTCGCCACTGTTCATATCGAGGGCATGACGGGTGACATCGATGGCGCTTTGAATCTGACCCATGGCATTGAGAGCAACGCCGAGGTTCGTCCACCTGGAGGGTGCCATTGGCCCAAGTTCAGTTGCCCACCTCAGATAGTCGAGTGCAACATTGTAGTGATTTTTCGATAGGCTATAGGCGCCAAAATCTGTCGCAAGATGCGCAACGGCATCGATGGCTACCTGGCTGCCTTGAAGATGGGGTCTGGCCCATATTCTGAGCATGTTTCCAAAGCCTTCGTCATCGAGTCTTCGATTTTGGAAAACTGGAAAAGAGGGAAAAAGGTGGTCAGGTCTTGCATCGGAGTCCAATCCTGATGCCCACTCCCATAAAATCGGCCATCCATCGTTTAGGTGGTCTAGGTCCTTGAGTTGTGAGTTGGGCTTCCACCCTCGAAGGCTCTCCGGCAGTCGCGATTGAACGGGTCCAACTGACGATTCGTACCCAATATGTTGGCGCACGATGACGGCGAGATCGGGTCGAGCAGACTCAACCACTTGCTTATAGGCCCAACCAGACGCCATATGATCACTGGCGACGAACACAATTGCGCTGGGCGGCGCTTTATCGGCCGTCAATTCAAGCAGCTCATCCAAGCCGCGATCATTAGCCAGCGGGTAGCCTGGGAAAAAGAACAGTCCCGACACAATGATACCCGTAATTAGAGTGGGTCGGAGCAGTGGGTCGTGTCTTAATTTGAGGAGCATGGCATCAATAAAAATACCGGCGCTGATACCGAGGCAGGCCACGGTCAGAATTCCGTTTTGCTGATCTCGTACCCCCATGGGATTGATCAGGATTGAATAGAATAAGTCGATGACCAAGACGGAGATAATTAACCAGCCGTTCTTTTTTTTAGCAGTGACCAATAAACCGAGTAGCCCCAATCCAGACAAGAGTGGAGCGCTCAGGATCAATTGATCCAAAAACAGAGTCAGCGTGTCGAAATCTAGAGTCCCAATTTGCTCTCCGTACGCGACACGGATGCGGGAGCCCCAAAATAGATCCCAGAGTGTGCCGAGGCTAGATGGGTCACCCCAATTCCGCATCGGAGCTTGGATTGAACGTATCGGTAGATACAAGATCACCACTGACCCTGATAGAAGGGCCATACCCTTCAGCATCCAAAATCGCTTTGTTTTCACTCTTGTAAGCAAATAAGCGGTACTGGCTAATGCCATCAGCCTCAACTCGGCATGATGGCCCGCAACGGCAAGGCCCATGATCAGCCCGTGGACAAGCCAAACCCTACGATCGTTGTTTTCATGTCCGATTAAAATCAATTCCATAGCTGCAAGCGTGATCAGTAGAAGACCAGTGTAGACTTCAACTGCAGTTGCATGAATCAGGAACAGTGGTGAGAGAACTGCAAGAAAACAGCCAAGCCCTGCCGCGATTGCTCGAATGTTGTATCGCAATGCAAGACGAAAGATGAGGCAGATGGCGGTCGCACCGATAAGAGCTGATGCAAGATTGCCTCGAAATGCCAGGTCACCAAATGGAATCAGAGACACAAGCCCCTTATGTAGCATGGCAAAGAGCGGCATACCCGGGGGGTGAGCGATACCCAATTCGTTACTTGCAGCCGCTAACTCGCCTGCATCTAGCCAAGTGAGTCCTGGTGCAACGCCGATCATTATTATTCCGAAGCTAACCAGATACACGCTGACCATGAGGCCGACGTTTTTGGTGTCTTGAACTGGTTTCATAATCAATTACTTAGGATCGTTTATTCTGATTCATAGGGTCATTAGTCATCTCATGTTGAGTGGATTAACGCTAGAATACAGAATGCAGATAGTGATGAGCTAGCATTGACAGATTGAAACGCCCGTGGTAAATGGCCCTTCGTTTTCATTGACCGCTGCATACGGGCTTATTTTATAGCAATAATTCCGAATGTTTACGGTTATATAGGGGCGTGGTCTAGTGGTATGACTCCTGTTTTTGGTACAGGCTATCGTAGGTTCGAATCCTGCCGCCCCTGCACTTTTTTGGAGGCTCGACATGTCGGTCCGCGTATTTGCCGGAAATTCAAACCCTGAGTTAGCGCGCTCAATCTGCGACTACTTGGGTTTGCAACTAGGCAGCGCACGAGTCGGTCGATTCTCGGATGGTGAAATCCGAGTTGAGATCGATGAGTCTGTTAGAGGGGCTGACGTCTACCTCATTCAGAGCACGTGTGCACCGGTCAATGAAAACCTGATGGAGCTCCTGATCATGGTTGATGCTCTCAAGAGAGCATCGGCTGGTAGTGTGTCCGCGGTGATTCCATATTTTGGATATGCTCGTCAGGATCGGAAATCGGCACCGCGCGCGCCAATTTCTGCACGATTGGTTACAGACCTGCTGACAACAGCGGGTGTCAATCGACTGATCACGATGGAGCTTCACGCTGGACAGATTCAGGGTTTCTTTGATGGGCCGGTGGACCATTTGTACACCGCGCCTGTGATGATGAAGTATTTGAAGTCCTTAAATCTTGTTCGGCCGGTGATTGTCAGTCCCGATGCGGGCGGTGTTGAGCGAGCTCGAGCGTATGCTAAGAAGCTGAATGCATCGCTGGCGATCGTAGACAAGCGGAGAGCGGGTCCGAATGTAGCTGAGGTCATGAACCTTGTTGGTGACGTGGAAGACTGCGATGTCATCGTAGTCGACGATATGATCGACACAGGCGGAACTTTGGTTCAAGCGGCGGAAGCGCTTAAAAAATTTGGTGCGAGACGGGTGTTTAGCTGTGCGACACATCCGGTCCTCTCGGGACCCGCAATCGCGAGGATTTCAGAGAGTTGTTTAGAAGAAGTGATCGTTTCGGATACTGTCCCGCTCAGCAGTGCGGGTCGGGCGTGTCCGAAGATTCGTGTTTTATCGGTTGCCAATATTTTAGGCGAAGCGATTAGACGCATACATGATTTCGATTCGGTCAGCAGTCTATTCGACGAATAGACCTGTCGACCACCTATTGTAAGGACGCAAGGCATGGAAACCTTACCACTGACAGGGACCCTACGAACCACCTCCGGTAAAGGGTCTAATCGTAAATTAAGAGCAAGCGGGAAAATTCCAGCAACGCTCTATGGACACGGTGTTGGAGAGACAAAGTCAGTCACTCTTGACCCTCGTGAACTGGGCAAGTGCTTGGAAAACCCGAAGGGCGCCAACGCTCTTTTTTCATTTTCTATCGATGGCACTGAAAACCACACTGTTCTCGTTCGAGAAATTCAACGAGATTCAGTCAGTCGGCGCATACTGCATGTCGATCTTGTGGCACCCAATCCAGAGGCTAATTTGGTCGCGACAGTCGATGTAAACTTTTCGGGAAAATGTCCTGGCGTCAGCTTAGGTGGTCGGCTCCGAACACCTTATCGAGAAGTCAAGGTCAGCGCTAAGCCTCGGGCGATTCCCGCTGAGATTCCCGTTGACCTGGGGACTCTTGACATTGGCGATACCATCATGGCCAGTGAAATTGATCTCGGTGAAGACGCATTGATTCTGTTTGAACGCGATTTCGTCATTGCCAAGGTGTTAAAGCCTCGCGGTAAGCAGGATGGAGACGAAGAGGAAGCGACCGAGACGTCAGAAGAGTAGTCGGTCAAGTTTGGCAGCTGGCAGTAGATTTCTCGTCATGTTTAGACGTTCGAAAGCGAAGTTAGAATGTCACGGAGACTGATTGTCGGCCTGGGGAACCCCGGTGCCAAATATGTGGAGACCCGTCACAACATCGGTTTCATGTTGATTGACGCGTTAGCAAACCGTGCAGGGATTTCCGTTTCGCGCAACAAATTCAATGGTCTTTATGGAACAGGTTCCATAGCTGGCCAGTCGGTTGTCTTGGCAAAGCCTGAGACGTTCATGAATTTGAGTGGCCGATTTGTAACACCGATGAGTCGGTACTTCGATGTGTCCATCGAAGACATTTTAATCGTTCACGATGAACTCGACTTGGAGTTCGGGACGATTCGGCTCAAGATCAGTGGTGGACATGCGGGTCACAATGGGCTGCGATCAATCCACGGCGAACTGGGTTCAAATCAATACCATCGGCTTCGTATGGGCATTGGTCGACCCCACAAGGGGAGCGTTTCGAGTTATGTCTTGGCACCGTTTCAGTCTGAAGACGAGAGAGACTGGTTGGGTGACTTTGTCGCTCGAGGCTGTGACGCCATCGAGTCGGCGGTCTCAGACGGGACTCGGGCTGCGATGAATGGTGTCAATGGGACGTAATTTTCCCAGGACGAAATAAAAAATAAAGGTAACCGTGACCGGGTCACCGATACTAAAAAATGAAAATGGATGTTCATTGGTCGTGACATCAGAAGCAAAGATAACATTTCGGCCCAATTAGGCGGGCAGGAGATTTAAATGGAATATCTGATCTACGGCGCTCCAGCAGCTGGTGCGCTCGCGCTAATTTTTGCCTTTATGAAGGCATCGAGCGTCAGTAAAGAGGATGCCGGTAGCGACAATATGCAGCGTATTGCCGCCAGTATCCAAGACGGTGCGATGGCCTTTTTGAAGGCAGAGTACAAAGTCCTGACTATTTTCGTCATCATCGTCGCTGGACTGCTCGCTTGGGCCAACTCCGGAGGAGAAAACCAGAGCCCAATTATCGCACTCTCCTTCGTTATCGGTGCATTTGCCAGTGGCTTAGCCGGCTGGGTGGGTATGAACGTTGCGACCAAAGCAAACGTGCGGACTACTGCAGCGGCGGCCAAGAGCCTGCCTGCGGCCCTGAAGGTAGCTTTCAACGGCGGGACCGTCATGGGTATGTCTGTTGTTGGTCTCGCTCTCATCGGCTTGGGCGTTCTCTACTTAGTCTACACAGGGATGTTTGATGCCGTCAGTGGCACGGGTTTGGGGGCGACCGTTAAGGAAGCCGGCATGAAGACGACTCTTAATGTCCTCGCAGGTTTTTCCATGGGTGCATCTTCAATTGCGCTCTTCGCACGTGTGGGTGGTGGTATCTACACGAAAGCTGCAGATGTCGGTGCTGACTTAGTCGGTAAGGTTGAGCAGGGTCTTCCAGAAGACAGCCCCAATAACCCAGCGGTCATTGCTGACAATGTTGGTGACAACGTCGGTGATGTTGCCGGTATGGGTGCTGACCTGTTTGAATCCTATGTCGGTGCCATTATCGGTACGATGGTTCTCGCCCTCGGTTTTACGACAGTTGTTGCATCGGGTAAGGGCGAACTGAGCGTTGTGCCTGTTTTGATGCCATTGGTGATTGCTGCATGCGGTATCATATGTTCCATCGTCGGCACCTTCTTCGTTCGTGCAAGTGATGATGCCGATACAACAAAAATCCAGCATGCATTGGACTTCGGTGCCTTTGGCGCAGCGTTCGTAATGGCCGGTGCTACATTTGGCATTGCAAATGTCATGTGGCCAGCAGAGGGCTTGGTTGCAGCCGGAAAGACCATTGTCTGGTGGCAAATTGGTACCGCGACCGTCATCGGTCTCGCCATCGGCGTCCTTGTCGGCATGATCACATCTTACTATTGCTCCATGGGCAAAAAGCCTGTCAACAGCATAGCCGAGCAATCAAAAACCGGTGAGGCGACTAACATTATCGCTGGCCTTGCGGTTGGTATGGAGTCGACGGCGATTCCAATGCTTTTGATCGCAGCTGGTGTCATGTCGACGCACGCTGTCGCCGGTCTCTACGGTGTTGCCATCGCGGCACTGGGTATGCTGTCTACCACTGGTATTCAATTGGCAGTCGATGCGTACGGACCCATTGCGGACAACGCGGGTGGTATTGCGGAGATGTCACATCAGGAGCCCATCGTTCGTGAACGAACAGATAAGCTTGACGCCGTCGGTAATACAACGGCTGCAATCGGCAAGGGATTTGCTATTGCCAGTGCGGCTATGACTGCACTCGCCCTGTTTGCAGCATTCAAATTAACAGCCGGCATCGAGTCCATCGATTTGACAGAGCCTAAGGTCATGGCCGGTATTTTTGTTGGTGGTATGTTGCCCTTCTTGTTCTCATCTCTTGCGATGAAGGCTGTCGGTAAAGCTGCAATGGAGATGATTGAGGAAGTTCGGCGACAATTCCGAGAAATTCCAGGACTCAAAGAGGGCAAGGCTGATCCCGATTCGGCGACATGCGTTGCCATCTCAACCAACGCGGCCATTAAAGAAATGGTTTTGCCTGGTCTGATCGCTGTAATTGCACCGGTTGCCGTTGGTTTCGGTGTCGATAAGTACGCCTTGGGCGGTTTGCTCGCAGGCGTGACTGTCTGCGGTGTTCTGATGGCGATTTTCATGTCCAACGCGGGTGGCGCATGGGATAATGCCAAGAAGTCCTTCGAAGGCGGTGGTTTCAAGACGTCGACGGGTGAAATCCTAGAGAAGGGTACACCTCCACATGATGCGGCCGTTGTTGGCGACACTGTAGGGGACCCGTTCAAGGACACGGCTGGTCCATCCTTGAACATCCTAGTCAAGCTCATGAGCGTCATCGCATTGGTTATCGCACCACTGCTTTAATCTCATCAGATCGACGGGCCGGACAGATGTTTTTGGCTCGTGTTCACCCAAGACTTGATCATTTGGTGAACAATCATTAGTATCCGCATCCCCCCGGTTTCCGGGGGGACATTTTTTTGTTGGGTGAAAGCCCACTCCCTGCTCGTAACTTAGATTGCGGGCTACTCAAACACCCAGAGGGAGGTTTAATACCATGGCAAATGCAAAGCTTAGACGTTATGAGCTTGTGTTTTTGATTCAGCCAGAGGCTGAAGATGAAGCGCGTACACATTTGGTGAACCGCATGCTCGGAATTTTGAAGGACGGTGGAGCCCACCTCATTCAAAATGAAGAGTGGGGTAAGCGTAAGCTGGCCTACGAAATCGCAAAGTTTAACAAGGCGTACTATTACTACGCAGAATTTATCGCGACACCCGGTCTCACCCATGAGGTCGAACGAGTCTTTCGTCTGACAGATGATTGCTTGCGATACCAAACCATTCGTCTTGAAGATGAAATTGATCCTGATCACCTAGATCGATTTGCAATTTTGGGCGATGACGATACCGAGGACGCTGCAGCCGCAGAGGAGGTGGCCTCATGAGTGATCTACGATTCGACGGCCGCCGACGTGGCCGACGCAAAGTTGACCGTTTTCTCGCTGATAAGACTCTTGTCATCGATTACAAGGATCCATCGGTTCTTAAGTACTTCGTGACTGAGCGCGGCAAGATCGTGCCTCGCCGAGTATCGGGCCTTTGCGCGAAGAACCAGCGTAAGATCACACAAGCCATCAAGCGCGCGCGCATGTTGGCTCTGATGCCATTCACAACCATCAACCACCACTGAGGAGTATCATTATGCAAGTTATTCTTCGTGAAGATGTAAATCATCTCGGTGAGGTTGGAGACTTGGTCACAGTCAAGGCCGGCTATGCTCGCAACTTCTTGCTGCCCCGCGGTTTGGCTGTACAGGCAAACGACCGTCAAGTCCGTCGTGTCGAGCACGAAAAGCGGATCATTGAGGCGCGTGTCGCCAAAGCTCGTAGGGGGGCTGAGGACGAAGCCAGGAAGCTCAATGAGGTTGTTATCACCGTCGAGAAGTCGGCTGGTGAGAACGGCAAGCTGTTCGGCTCTGTCACGGCGATGGAAATTGAAGCTTTGCTTCGCGACAATGGTTTTAAGATTGACCGTCGTCGGATCCAGCTCGACGAAAATATCAAAAGCCTGGGTGAATACGACCTCGGAATTAAACTGCATCGAGATGTTGTCGCGACCATTAAAGTTTTGGTTGTCGCACGCAGCGAGAGCGAATAGTCTTACCTCCAGTGGCGGCCAACTTTGGTCGCCACAGTTCACGTCTTGTTTTTTATCGCAATGGATGCACATAGCCCGAGTTTGGGCTGGCGTCATACCTCTGCATTGCGTTCAGAGTGGGGAGG
>MDTC01247057.1_pt1 | contig 50127 bp, 30 predicted proteins | sample 811181 | NCBI WGS metagenome assembly MDTC01 (sample SAMN05326644, study PRJNA326480) | marine metagenome | isolation source: seawater | place: Pacific Ocean: North | collected 2011 | reverse complement strand
AGTAAGTTTTACTGGACTCTCTGGTACTCCACCAAGTTTTGACGGAGGCAATGACAAATACCTCAAGATTACTTCTGACGGAACTGGAATAGAGTATGTTGATTTAGAAGCTGGATCAGCATCTTTTACTGGGCTCTCAGGCACTCCACCAAGTTTTGTTGGGGCAAATAATAAGTACCTCAAGGTTACTTCAGATGCCACAGGTATAGAGTATGTTGATTTGGAAGCTGGATCAGCATCTTTTACCGGCCTGTCAGGTACTCCACCAAGTTTTGCTGGCGGTAGTAATAAATACCTTAAAGTTACTTCTGATGGTACGGGCATTGAGTATACAAGTCTACCTTATGTTCCTAATTATGGAGGCTTAGGTTCTCATACTGGCATACAGGCCATGAGTAACTTTTACACCAATCTTCCAGACAAAATTATAGCAGTAGAAGATGATGGTACTGTAATGACTTGGACTGGAATTTTAGATCTCACATGGATAAAGGGATTTGGAGTAGATTCTAGCAGAGGAGAGTTCAATAAAAACACGGAGATTATTTATGAAAATCGAGATGCAAGTTACTACTTAGGTTTCAGGAATGATTTAGAAGGAACACCAGACACTGATGACCAAGTCGTTTCTGTGGATGCAAATAGAAGTTTGTCTGGATTTATTGCTGCAGGCAAAGCTATTTATCTTGGTAATCCTCCAAATGATGGAGGGGTAGGTTCTCATACTGGCGTAGCTGCAATAAGTAATTTCTATCAATTTTTACCAGACAGAATTAATGTTCCATTAACAAGATCCGCACAACTACAAAATAGATTTTTTACTTTTGAAGGTTTTTTCCATTCTGCTGGAGTAGATAATGCTAAGATACAATATGAATGGAACATAGGTGGGTCAGAAAGATTTAATATTCGTTTTAATAATGACTCCGATGGAACTTTCGAAGAGTATCAAGCTATTAATCCTTCAACCACTACAGTTGTAAATTTTGGCCAAATTCCATCTGCAATAAACAACAAGCCAACACTTAGAGAATTTGTGGAGGCTGGTAAAGCAATTTACCTAGGAGGTTCGTCAAATCAAGCTGGAGGAGGCGGTGGAAGTGCGGCTGATGGAAGTGGTGTTAGTAACTTTACTGGATTACTCGATACGCCAAACTCTCTTGGTTCTGCTGGTCAAATTGTACGCGTCAATGCTGGAGGCACTGCACTAGAGTTTGCTAATCCCGCTGCTGGCGGTGGAGGCGGTGGAGGAGCGGGCTCGTCAACATTTACGGGTCTTTCTGATACTCCAGCTAGTTTGGCGAATGATAAGTATCTAAAAGTTACTAATGACGGAACTGGCATAGAGTTTGTTGACGCGTTGCCCAATCCCACAAATGCGGTATTTTCTAATGGTAAAACATTAATATCAAATGCTAGTAGCAATATATTTAAACAAATAAGACAAGGCTCTAACGTATCTATAGATGAAACTGCAAACGGTTTAACTATTAATTCGATTATACCTGCTACAGCTAATTCTTTTAGAGCATTAACTGACACTCCAGCAGGTTTCTCTGCGGGCAAATTTGTTAAAGTAAATGCTGGAGCTAGCGCTTTAGAATTTTCAGACGTCAATATTGATTCATTAAACATAAAGCAACCTGTAGGAAGCGGTTTTGCAAAAAATTCAATTATTACAAATCAAGATAGTTTTGGGGATAATATACCTGATCATATCTATATGCAAAATGCAGGAGGGACCAATATACAAACATTTAGCTTTGCCCAGTACAGTCAAGGTTCTTATATAGAATATGCACCAGCAAGAGCAACTGATTACGGAAGTCACATAAAATTTAATGACGATTTAGAGGGTAGCCATCAATCAAATGATGGAAGCTTAGATCTTCACAACACAATGAGCTTGTCTGGTTTTATACACTCTGGAAGACATCACCATGAGGCAGCAAGAAATACTGGTGTTTACAATCAAGGATTTAAAGCTGTATTGAGTGCTGGAGCCGCTGAATTTGAAGAAGAACCTGCCTTTGAACCAACTCTTGTAAATGCTGTAGGATTAAATCAAAATTGGACACAGTTAGTATATCCAAAATCCAGTGCAAGGGAAATATCATGGATAGTACCTCAATCTCTCATGGAAAATTATTTAGACGGCACAGTAAAGATAAGCATAGCATGGAATGGATCTATCGGTGGTAATGTGTCATGGGATATTATATTGCAAAGTTATGCACTTGGTGATAATTTAGATAAAAATGTAACTTCTGTTGCAAGGACAGTGGTAGGAACAAGTCCGGGTAGTATTGCAAATGCACTATGCGAAAGTACATTAGAGTTTACTCCCTTGTCTACAGAAATGAAAAAAGGAGAGATGTTTAGAGTGATACTTAAGAGAAATACCTCCGCTGCCGCAGATACTTTGATATCTGATGCAAATGTTTTATTTTTATCCTTAATAGAATTAATTTAGTGTACCTATATATACAATATGAAAATATTTGAAAACAGAAGTTCCGCAATGGCACAATCATTGCAAAATAATGATAACAATGCAGGTCGAGTTGTTCCGGATTATAATAATAATTTTATTGCAGAGTATCCAAACGAATTAAAAATTGGCACTCAGCTTCATGATAAAACAACTCTTGCTCCAATATTTGGAGGACACCATAGTTATTACAGCAATGGAATGGATGCGATGTTGATGCATAACGCTAGAACTATCGCTATGCAATATGTAAGTAGCGATGGGAGCCCATCCAATAATTTTTGGGCTGCTTGGGGTAATGAGACTGCATTAAACTTTGGTAATGGCCAATCTAGAATGGCTGGCAAAACTCACAGTAGAATTTGGCAATCTACATACGAGCCAGATAAAATTTATGTATGTGGTTTATCTTATACATACAATCATGGCTATTCCTATCATTATGTATACTCTGTTTCTCAAAGAAAAATAATTTTACATGCAAGAACTGATCATCTTATAAATAATGTCGAATGGTTTCATGAGACGCCAGATTATATTTATGGAATCCATAATGGTAATTATCAATATGGTGCTTGGCCAAGCTTATGTAGATTAGAAAAAACAAGTCTTATGATCCACAGAACTGCCTATCACCATAGGCATGGTTATATTCAACCATTATATTGGGATAATGACTATGTTTTATATTGGCATAATTTTGCAAATTGGAGCAGTGGAAGAGTAGCGGCAGCTCTAGGTAAAATAAGATGGGACGGAATCCTTTGGACCGGAACTACTTTTTATTGGTCCGATGATTACCCAACAAGCAATCACCAAGCTTATGTGGGCTTACAAATGCACAAAAATGATGGAGGCGCAACAAAAAGTTTTATCTATGGTGGAAATACTATGACTGACGGACTAGCAATGCCCGGAGTTAATACAAGTGATAACTGGAGCTTCCATCAGGCACTGGTTTACAACAATACATTAATGAACACCCATAAGATCATAAGAACTTATATGATTCAAAGAATGACTGGTGGAGACTGGAAAATAATTAGATCTAACATACCATTGCATGACCATGCTACTGCATTTACTGCTGATGCGGGCAATCAGGGAGGTACAGCAATGGGTACTGCTGAGCGTCCTAGATTTGATGCTAGGTTGTGTACTATTACAGGAATAGGTTCCTTGCCTAGCTCGATAACAGACACTGATGTAATTGGTTCAGGCGGAAAATATTATGCTGGAAATACCAGCCATCATTATAAAGCTAATAACTTAACTTTCTTTGAGGCTAATGGAAAAGGTTATTTATTTTGGGATTGTGCAAAAGGAAATAATTATAATAATGGTAGTTGGAACGCTGCACATGTATTTAGAATTAAAAATTATGCAGCATCAATTCAAGCAGCTCCAAATGAAACACAGTCATTAGCGCTTGAATATATTCAAAAAATTGAGTTTGGATATAATTGTTGGGCAATTTATAGACCGGAAGATCATGCTAAAACATTTATAGCAATGTCTAGATCGGGTGGGCAAAACAAAATCTACACCTTCAACACATCAACTCAGCAATTCCAAACATCTAATGCTCTCGTGGGAGAATATAGTGCAATAGGAAATACAGCTGAAGGAGATATTTATGCTGTAGTTCCAGAAAATAACTATAGATGGCAAGTACATTCTCTATCTCTATCTTTACCATATAAACTAGAGGTAACTCCTTCGTCTGAAAGATTAGAATATACGGGAAGTAATTTAACTCCAAATGTAAAGGTTAATGCATTTAATCATGTTGGTGATAGAGTGTCTATCACCGTTAATCTTCAAGTGATAGGTTTAGGCGCTACATTTACTGATGCAGGGGCTACAAATGGAGGAAAAAATATAAGTGTAACCACATCTGCAGGAGCAGATACAACTGTAAATCTACAATTAACAGATCCAAGTTTAGTTAGAATAACGGCGGCAATGTCAATATAATGAATCACTATGTCGCTTTTTGGAAATCCTGTATTTTTAGAAGCTGTTGACATAAGAGCTATACCTTCGGGTACGCCTTTACCTCCAGATCCCGAAACTGCGGTTATTAATGTCCTAGGTTCTGAGGCTGGTATTTCTGGAGTTGAAAATGTATTTGACCCTGCACTCCATTCCGGCATGGCTTTCATTCATGCTCGTACAATCTCAAAACCACAAACTGCAGCAATGATTGATGCGACTACTGATGTTGCATTATTTAGGTCAGGTAGAGCCGATATTTATGACATGATGGGAATAGGCGAAATAAATGCAGTTAATACAGATTACGGAATCAGCACTATTGAGAGAGCTGAAACATTTATACAAATTGGTGCAGATACAAGCTTTAATCGCGTAGAAGATGCTCAAGTATCAGGTTTTGTATGTCCGGGTATGGAATCTACGGGAGTAGGTGGAGCGGGCGGAGGCGGTGGTGGAAAAGTTAAATATGATATAAGATATAAAAGAAATTTAATAAATTTTTAAAATGGATTATTCAGTAATCATAGCTTCAATTATAAGTGCTTTAGCTACTTTAATTAGTGTTTGGATGAGTCGAAAACTAATACATAAAACAAAAGATCCAGTAGTAGAAGATGCGGTTAAAAGTACAAATGTTTATACTGCACTAGATTACACAATGAATGAAATGAAAGCTGATAGAGCTTATGTGTTAGAATTTCATAACGGCAGCCATTATTACTCCGGAAGGGGTCAAAAAAAATTCAGTTGCACACATGAAATTGTAGAAGAAGGTATTAGTCATCAATGCAATCATTCTCAAGAACATAGAGTTTCAAATTATCATGGCTATATAAGTGAATTGATTGAAAAAGAATCTTTTATATATTCAGATTGCAATCAAATTACTGATAAGAATTTTTTAACCTTACTACAAAAATCTGGAACCTGTAGTATAATTAATGTACCAATAAAAACATTAAACGGAAAAATCATAGGAATCCTAGGAGTTGACTATGTTAGAGCTACAAAAATAACGCAAAAAAAAGAAGATTTTTATTTAAAATTTATGAAACAGCAATCAAGAATAATTGCAGGATATTTATCGTAAATTAGATTTTTTTTAAAAAAAAGATAATATATTATATGTTATCTACCTATTGCCAAGAGTGCGGAAGTAAAAATGAATACATTTCTCAGAGGCCAAAATTTTGCTCAAATTGCGGGAGTCCGCTGAGTTCAGAAGCAAAAAAAGAGCTTAAAAAACGAAAAATTATTCCACCCAAAAAGTCTCAATCTACAGAGATTGAAAACGAAGATGAGGAAGGAACGGATGTTTATGAAGTTCCAATTCTTGCCAAACTTGAGTACGAAGTTGAGTACGATAATAATGCTAGAAAAACATTAGGATCTCTTCTACCAGAACCTGAACCTCCTGTAAAAAAGAAAAGAGGTAGACCGCGCAAAACTCCTCAATCAAATGCCAAGAAAAAGAAAAGTTAGATATGAAGACATGTCTGACATCATCAATCAGGAAATTAGAAAAAGAAAAAATAAGTGGTTTCTAGATTCTGTTCCTTGGATTTCTTTTGAGGATGTTGAACAAATTATCAGGGTTCATATATATCAAAAATTTGATCAATGGGATCAAAAAAGAGATTTAAAGCCTTGGATAAATAAAATTATCACAAATCAGTTTAAAAATATTCTTAGGAATTATTATTTAAATTTTGCAAAACCTTGTGCCAGTTGTCCTTTTGATGGATCTGCTACTGCAGAAAATTCTTGCTTATTTACAAAGACAGGGGTTCAAGATTGCACTTGCCCTTTATATAAAAAATGGTCTAAATACAAAAAGAATGCTCACGATGTAAAAATTCCATTAAGATTAGATAGTATGGAGTTTGATCAAGTTAGTGACTCCAATCCATCTCATTTTGAAATAAACAATTGCATAGGTAGAGTAGAAAAAGAACTCAAGAAAGAATTGTCAGATAAATACTATAGTGTTTATGTAATGCTTTTTGTTGATAATAAGACTGAAGATGAAGTAGCAAAAGAGTTAGGATATAAGAGCAATGAGCAAGGTAGAACTGCTGGATATAAACAAATTAAAAATATTAAAAAAATGATAAAAGAAAAAGTTATTAAAATTATAAAAAATAAAGATATAATATATTAATGGAATTAAGCGAAGAACAGAAGCAGTTTATCACAGATAACTTTCACAAGATCCCCGATCTTATAGAGCTTACTCGTGCTGTTTTTAAAGATGGAACAATTGACGGAAGATCTAAGGAGGGTAGGGCAGTAAGAAAATACCTAGCAGATAGTCAAATTAAATACAAAACAACAGAAAAAAAACCTGTAAAACCCGTAGTCCTAAGTGACGAACAAAAACAATTCATACATCAATATTCTGAAGACGGAATGAGTAGTTTTCAAATTGCTCAAGTAATTTTTCCCGGAAAAGATGTAAAAAATTTAGGAGTAGAGCAAAGAACTGTTCATGCATACTTGAAGGCACTTAAAAGACAACAAAGGGAAGAGAGTCGAGAAATTGCATCCTCATACTCACCTCCAGAAAACCTAGAGGAATGCGTAGATTTAGTTAATATATATTCTAGCCAAGATTTAAAACTTGATTCATTAAAAGCAATAGAAAAAAAATCCGTAGAATCATTATACAAATTTTTAAGATCTCCTAGGTTTCACCAAGTCATAAGCAACTATCAAAAACTAGATGACCAAAATTTATTTGAGGCAGAGTTTGTTAGAGCTACTTGGGATAAGCCTGATTTATCTGCAGATGAAATTAATTTGTACATTAATGTTTGCGTTGATTACATAAACTTAAAAAACATTGGAGCACATATAGAAAAATTAAATAGAATGTTTGAGGATGCCGATGAACAGCAAGACATGACTGTCAGGCTCGCAGAATTATTAAAAACAAAAAGCGAAGAGTATAATCAGTGTGAAAAAAGACAAGAGTCTTTAATTAACAGACTCGCAGGAGATAGAGCTAAGCGTGTTGCCATGAGACAGGATAAAAATGCATCAATACTATCTCTAGTTGAATCATTTCAAAATGAAGAAGGAAGAGAGTTAATGGTAAAGATGGCTGAAATGCAAAAGAAAGCTGTTGGCGAAGAAGCTGAGAATTTTGAATCAATGAATGAATGGAAAGCTAGGATACTAGGAATATCTAAAAGTGATGTTATATGAAATCATCAACCTACAAGTGCAAAGTTTGTGGAGAAGAATTTTCTTCGGAAAAGGGGCTACATTTACATCTTAAAAAACATAAGATGGATTTAGCTACTTATTATACAAATTATTTTCCAAGAAAAAACCTTTTAACAGGAGAACCCTTACCTTTCAAAAATAAATCTGATTACTTTTCAAAAGATTTTTCCACAAGAAGGCAATTACTAAAATGGTGCAAGCAGGCTGATGAAGTAGATGCTCGAAATTATGCATTAAAAAAACTTAAAGAAAGAATTAAAGATAAAAAATTAAAAAGAGGGCCAAATCATTTAGAATTAAAAATTGCAGGGCTGCCAGATTTAGAGATATACAAAAAACTGTTTGGCTCTTATTCAAAGGCATGCAAGCAAGCTGGAGTAAAACCTTTATTTTTTAAAAAATTAAATAAGAGTTTATTTAAGCAAAGCTATAAAGATTTAAAAATTTTTGTAGATACGAGAGAACAACAGCCATTAAATTTTAAAAATTCAAGTGAACTTAAATTAGATTTTGGAGATTATACTGCAGCTGGCGAAGACTATTCCTATACATATGTAGATAGAAAAGCAGAACAAGATTTTAAAGGTACAATGAGTGGTGGATTTGAAAGATTTAAAAGAGAGCTTGAAAGAGCAAGGGAGTTTAAATCTTTTTTGTTTGTGGTAGTAGAAAGTGACTTAAATAAAATATATAAGAATAATAAATTTGGCCCACATAGATCTAATTTAAATTTTATATATCACAATATGAGAGTATTAACTCATGAGTTTAACGATTGTTGTCAATTTGTTTTTACGGGTAGTAGGGAAAACTCAGAAAAAATTATACCTAAAATATTAAAAATGGGGAAAAGTATTTGGGGGGTTGATCTCCAATATTACATTGATACAGATGGCTTGGATTGAAGGTAATCAAAAAAGAAAAAAGAAATCCAACATCAATCAAGAGATATTGGAAATTAAAGGGTTTCTTGAAGAAGAGAAAGCAAAAGTTAAATTGTATGAATTTCTAAGAGAGAATATAACATTTACTACAAATTTAGTTTCAGGAGTGGACTTGTTTCCTTTTCAGCATATGGCAATTAAGGCAATGTTCGAAACTGATTATTTTATGGGAGTCTGGTCTCGTGGTATGTCAAAATCTTTTACCACGGGAATATATGCGTATCTTGATGCTATTCTAAATCAAGGTGTTGAAATTGGTATTCTGGCAGCATCATTTAGACAGTCAAAACAAATTTTTAAAAAAATTGAAGACATAGCATCTAAGCCAGAAGCTAAAATGTTAACAGATTGTATTACAAAAAAATCTAAAAGTAATGATGAATGGTTAATGGAAATAGGTAGAAGCAGAATAAGGGCTCTACCTCTTGGCGATGGATCTAAGCTTCGTGGTTTCAGGTTTCATAGAATTATTATTGATGAGTTTTTATTGATGCCTGAAAGGATTTATAATGAGGTTATAGTACCCTTCCTTTCTGTTGTAGAGAATCCCACCGAAAGAGAAGACTTGTGGAATCTTGAAACAAAAATGATCGAAAAGGGAGAAATGAAAGAAGAGGATCGGTATGTATGGCCGAACAATAAATTAATCATGCTCTCTTCTGCTAGTTACAAATTTGAATATATGTATAAACTTTATAGTCAATTTAGTAGTTTAATTATGTCTGGAGAAAAAGAACAAGACGATGCTACAAGATGCATTATGCAGTTTTCTTATGATTGTGCTCCAAAAAGATTATACGATCAAAATTTGATCAATCAAGCTAAGGCAACAATGAGTCAATCTCAGTTTGAGAGAGAATTTGGAGCTTTGTTTACCGATGATAGTTCTGGTTATTTTAAAACTTCAAGAATGGCAGCTTGTACTGTAGTCGATGGAGACGACCCGCATGTTGAAGTAAAAGGTAATCCAGAGGATGAATATATTTTGGCATTTGATCCTTCTTGGTCTGAAAGTGAAAGTAGTGACGACTTTGCGATGCAAGTTTTAAAGTATAATAAAGAAAATGGATCTTCTACTTTAGTTCACTCTTATGCAATGTCGGGAACCCCACTGAAAGAGCACATTTTTTATTTTAAATATTTAATAGATAATTTTAATATTATATGCATGGTCGGGGATTACAATGGAGGGGTTCAATTTATAAATGCAGTAAACGAAAGTCACTTGTTTAAATCTTCTGGCAAAAAAATACAAACAATCGAAGCTGACTTAGACAAGATAGAAAGTTATAGAGAGAACTTAAGAGACTTAAGAAGGCAATATGATAAAAAACAAAACAAGATTTTAATTTTAAGAAAGCCAACCTCTGGATGGATAAGAAGAGCCAACGAATTATTGCAGGCAAACTTTGACCACAAAAAATTGTGGTTTGGAGCAAGAGCTGTAGACGATGCATACAATAAGCAAAGGCAGAAAAAGATTCCAATTAAAAAATTAAATTTCTTAAGAATTTCAGACGATGAAGCAAAGCAAAGTAGTGCAGCAAAAATGATAGATTTTATAGAGCATCAATATGATATGATAAACATGACTAAAAATCAATGCGCATTAATACAAATCACAACATCACCCCAAGGAACACAAACATTTGACCTTCCCGTGGAGTTAAAGAGGCAGACTGGGCCAGATAAGGCGAGAAAAGATTCTTACTCTGCATTAGTTCTTGGAAGTTGGGGGTGTAAGACTTTTTTTGACATGATGAACGAGCCACAAGAGGATGTTCACCAAACTTTTCAACCAATGTTTATAAGTTAACTTTTAACTTTTGTAGACTTTTAATGTAACTTTGTGTAATATCTATCGTGAAAGAAAAAAGAAAATACGAAAAAAGATCTGAATATTGGGATCAATTTAAAAAGAATGACAAGCCAATAGGTGATGTTATGAATTTTCATATTGAAGCAAGCGACACTACCCCAACGACTGCAGGGCAGCCAATATACACAGAAACATCTTTTGGTAGCAGAAGGTCAGCCTACTCAGGAACAAATGGATCTAGGAAAAATCAAGCTCATAGTTTAGCTAAGGCAAACAAATATACAAATATAAGAAACGGCTTGCTTCCTTTCGAGTATTCCAGAGACGGAACAAATGTAAGAGATGCTATTGAACTTTGTCAAAAGGCATATGCAAATGTTTCTATTTTCAGAAATGCTGTTGACATTATGGCAGAGTTTTCAAATTCCAATATATATCTAGAGGGAGATAATGAAAAGTCTAAGAAGTTTATAGAGAAATGGTTTGAAAAAATTGGGCTATGGAAATTGAAAGATCAATACTTTAGGGAATACTATAGGTCTGGAAATATTTTTCTATACAGAATTGATGGAAAATTTTCTATAGAAGATTTCACTAGGTTAAATTATGTATATGGATCAGGTTCGCTTAAGCCCGGAGAACTTCCTATAAAATATACTTTACTCAATCCTTACGATATTGTTATTGAAACAGCTACTTCTTTTGATAGTGGAGTTTACAAAAAAGTGCTTTCAGATTACGAATTAGAAAGGTTGAGAAATCCTAAAACAGATGAGGATAAGCAAATATTAAAAGCTCTTCCTGCAGAGACTAGAAAAAAAATAAAACAGGGATCTTTTAATAGAGATGGATTATCAATGGAGTTAGATCCAGATAGATTACTATATTCTTTTTATAAAAAACAAGATTACGAACCTTTTGCTATTCCGTTTGGCTTTCCAGTGCTTGATGATATAAACTGGAAAATGGAGCTTAAGAAAATAGATCAAGCTATAGTCAGGACTGTTGAGAATGTAATACTGTTAATCACAATGGGTACTGAGCCTGACAAGGGAGGTATTAATCCTCATAACTTAAAGGCGATGCAAGAACTTTTTAAAAATGAAAGTGTTGGCAGGGCATTAGTCGCTGATTATACAACTAAAGCTGAGTTTGTAATACCTGACTTAAAAAAAGTTATAGGGACTGAAAAATATGCTATTGTAAATGAAGATATTAGAGAAGGTTTGCAGAATGTTATTGTGGGGAATGAAAAATTTGCAAACACTCAAATAAAAGCAGAAATATTTTTAGAAAGATTGAAAGAGTCCAGAAATGCATTTCTCAATGACTTCTTACAACCTCAAATAAAAATGGTCTGCAAAAACATGGGTCTAAAAAGTTACCCAACTGCAAAGTTTGAAGAAATTGACATTAAAGATGAAGTTCAATTTCAAAGAGTTATAACTAGATTGCTAGAAATTGGAATACTTACACCTGAGCAAGGAATAGAGTCAATGAAGAGTGGGCTTTATCCAAGTACTAAAAATTTAGATCAAGCACAAAATGATTACATAGAAAAAAGAGAGCAAGGAATGTATAATCCTTTGGTTGGTGGAATACCTATGATTCAGAGTCCTGAGTCAGAGGCTAATATAGAATTACAAGAGGAGCAAGTTGAAATACAAAAGAAAACTGCCGAGCAAAATATAAAAAACCAAAAAATTCAAAATAATAAACCTCAACAAAATCAAACCCCTAAAGCATCGGGTAGACCTAATGGGACAACTAAAATCCCAGTGCAAGCCTCAAAAGATTATGCAACAAAAAATATTCAACAGGTAATATATGCAATAGAAGATTTACAATCTTATGCTGAAGATAATTTTAAAAAACATAAAAATATTAAAAACTTAAATGAACAACAAAAGGATTTAGTTATTAATTTATGTGAATCAGTTGTTTGTGCCAAAGAAAAAACCCAATGGAAAAGATCTTTACTAAGTTGCATTAAAAACTTTGATAAAATACCCGAATTAATTTCAATGGAACCAATATTAGAAATAGGGGCAAAAAATGATCTAGCAGATTATCCTTCCGCAATTTTATATCATAGTAAAAAAATATAAAAAATTGTGTACTTATATAAGTATGGATAATAAATATAAATACAAAGCAACATTTTCAGGAGAAATATTTGCATCTGGGAAAATAGATTCCCCAGAATTAAATATATCAAAAGCTTCTTTAGATGGACTTAAAGACTTGTTACCTGACGATGTCAATCTGGAAGAAAATATAGATTTGATCGCTGTAGCCTTTAATGCAGCTTTAGTTAATAAGTTTAATAAAAACGGAGATGGGATTAGTTCTGAAACTGCCGTAAAAGTAATAGATCAATTTAAGCATAAGCCAACAAACATAGAGCACAATAGAGAAAAGGTTGTTGGTCATATAGTAACTTCATCATTTTCAAGTTTAGAAAGTGGAGAAATTATTTCAAACGAAGAAGCATTACAATACAAAAAACCTTTCAACATTTCATTGGGGTCTCTTGTTTATAAAGCAGTAAATAAAGAATTTGCAAAACTTGTAGAAAATTCAGTAGATCCAGAAAGTGAATTATATCATAAAGTTTCAGCAAGCTGGGAAATAGGTTTCAATGATTATGTTTTAGCAGTAGGTTCTAATAACCTTGAAGAAGCTGAAATCATTTCAGACCCAGATCAAATTGAGGAATATAAACATTTCTTAAAAGCTTTTGATGGTGATGGAAAATTTAAAGACGGCAGAAGCATTTATAGATTAATTGTTGGAGACATACTTCCCTTAGGTATAGGCTTTACAGCAAATCCAGCCGCCGAAGTAAAAGGTTTAATTACAAAAAATTCAAACAAAAAAACAGAGGATGTGGTAGAAGAAGAAATGCATGATAAGAAAAAAAATGAAAAAAATATTTCACAAATACAAAAAACAACTGTAAATAACAGAAAACATACTATTATGGAAAATCAAGACATTCTAAACGATTTGGTGTCGGCTCTCAAAGACAAAGCCTCCGAAGGCAAGTTCTCTGAAGAAGCTGTAGCTACGGTCAGCAAGATCATTAAGGAAGCTATTCTCGAAAAGAACGATTCTTTTGTTCAAGAAAAAGAACAGTTAACTAATGAAAAAGAAAAGCTGGTTAAAGCAAATGAAGAGCAAGCAAAGCAGGCGGAAGCCATGCAAGAGCAACTTAATGAAGCTCTTGAGAAGGTATCTGCATTAGAACAAGCTCAAGCAGAGCGCAACGCAATTGATACATTTGACTCAAGAATGTCTGTTATCGAGTCAGAGTATGAGTTGAATGATGAGACTCGAACTGTTGTTGCTAGAGAACTTAAATTGGTTGAGGCTTCAGAAGAAGCTTTTGCTCAATACCAAGAAAGGATCTCTGTTATCTTGAAACATCAAAATAAACAATTTATTGAAGAGCAACAAAAAGCTTTTGACGAAAAACTCGCTGAAGCAGTTGAAAAAAGGATTCAAGAATTAAATAGCACAGAAGCTTCCGATGAAGAAGTTGTTGAAGAGGCTATTGAAAAAGTTGAATCTGAAGAAGAAGTTGTTGCTAATAACAATGGAGAATCTTCTGAAGAAGAGTTATCCATGAGAGATAAGTTCAAAAAAGCTTTCTCTGAAGACAATTTAACCATTAAATACTAAAATAAGGATAAAATAAAATGGCACTTAGACTATTACCATATCGTGATTACGACGAACATGAAGTCGTAAATTTCTTCTCGCTTGCCGGCGCTGAATCAGACTTCGTTCGTCTTGATTCAAACCCCACCTCAAAGGGTGATGCTGGTGTGTTCGTTAAAGTCAGCAATGGATCTCTTGGTCCTGCAGGAAAAGATCCAATGGATGTAACTACCGATACTTACGGAAGCTACCTTGGAAAAAAAGATTACCCTCATGTAGGTCGTAATACTTATCCTCAGAACCCATTGACAGTTGATGTTGTAGACGCTGTAACCGATCCTTGCTTGGGTGTTACTTTAAGGCAGACAGCAACTCATGACGAAAACGGTGAAAAACTTCAATACAACCCAATCAAGAAGGATGAGCTTTATGCAGTTCTTCCGGGTGAAACAGTTCCCGTTTTAAGTCGTGGAATGGTTACTTTAACCGATTCTGCTATTGTTGGAGATCCTGCTCCCGGACATAGGTTAGTTCCTCATTCAGCAGGTAGGGCTAGTGGTAGCGCAGCTGGTGTAGACGGATCAGCTGGAACTACTATTGGTACTGTTCTTGCATCTGGATTCAGAGATGACGCTCAAGCTTTTGGACATACTGGAAACAATACATTTAAGGGTAAAAACTCTTATGGTAACTTTGGTTTCATGTCTGGCAAGTATTACGTAGTCAAACTAGACTGTGCATAATCTTTTAAATTAAGGAGAAAACTTAAGAAATGAAAATTACTATTAAAAGAACCGAAGAGCAAGTAGAATTGCTCAAAGCAATGGCCTCAAAAAATCGTGACGTTGCTTATGAAGCTCAAATGGCATTGGCCGAATTTATCGGACCTGTACTTGCCAAAGTTATCAATCAAGCTCCTACGCTGAGTAACTTGTTTAGTCAGTTTCAGTTTAATGCAGACGAAAGTCCTACTATTCCTCTGGATCTTTACTATGACATCACAGACGAGGATTACATCCAAGTTTGGAGTCAAACAGTAGCTGGTGGACTTCCAAGCAACACTGCAACACCCACACAAAGCGAAATGAAGTTTACTACATATCGCCTTGATAGTGCTGTTGATTTTGACAAACGTTATGCTCAGCGCATGCGTCTTGATGTAGTTAGCAAAACTTTCACTCGTCTCGCTCAAGAAGTTCTTCTTAAGCAAGAAAGAAATTCTGCTGCTCTTGTTTTTGGTGCTCTTGCAGAAGCTGGTACTAGAGGTCATCCTCATATTATTGGTTCTGATACTGCTGGTCGCCTTAACCTAAATGATTTCAATCGTCTTATGACTCGCTCAAAGAGGATCGATACTTCTTGGGCAGGTGGAACACCTGAGGGAGGTTTCTCTTCTGGAGTTACTGATTTGATTGTTTCTCCTGAGGTTGTACAATCTCTTCGTGAAATTGCTTACAATCCAGTTAATACCCGTCAAGCAAGCTCTGGAACAACATCTATTCCTGCTACTGACTCCATGAGAGATTCAGTTTACCAAAATGCTGGTATTCCTGAGTTCTATGGTATCAACATTCTTGAAATTCAAGAAATGGGTAAAGGTCAGCGTTTCAATAAGATCTTTGAAACTCAAGCTGGTTCCAATCATATGTCTCTCCCCGGAAGCACATATGGAGCTTTCGCTGATGCAAGTAATGAAATTATTCTTGGTCTTAACAAGAGTAAAGAGTCACTTCTCAGAGCTGTTGCTACTGATTCTGAAACAGGTTCCGAAATGAGCTTGTTGGCAGATGACCAATACTCTGTTCGCCAGAACAAGATTGGCTACTATGGATCTCTTGAAGAAGGTCGTATGATTCTTGACGACAGAGCCCTCTACGGTATCACTGTATAAGATTTTTTCTTATTATCACATTCGCAAAAAATCCACCTTTATGGTGGATTTTTTGTTTATAAACGTTATAATATGTGTACTAACCTTTAAACAAATATTATTATGCCAAGAAAGAAAAACACAAATACTAAGAAACCGGCTGCAAAACGTAAGACTAAAACTGAAAAAGAAATGCAATATGCTGATGGCAAAAATCACGATTTACAGAAAGCCAAAGATATTGAAGATTTAATATCTGTTAATAGAAAAGATCCTTTTAGAACTTTAGATGGAAGTGATTTTGAGGAAAGTTTGTCTTCTATGAGTTTTAGTGATATGCAAGAATTTGCCGTATCTGCAGGAATTTTTCCTTCAGGTACTAAAACAACACTTAAAAACAAAATCTTAAAAGAGTATAGGGCAAAAGCTACAGGAGCAAAAAGATCTGGACAGGTAACAAAACCTTCAATAGATCCTAAATCTCAGCAAGCAAAAGACCTTTTAAGATTACTTAATGAATAATGAATCAATTGGGTGAACTGGGGTATTCTACATGGGATACAGAGTTTGGAGATCACTCAAATGCTTTGGAGAGAAAGCAGCAAGCATTAATTATATCTGGATATTATGAAGCTAATTTAGGTCAATTAAATATTCTTTTAAATTCTAATTATTCTTTGGTAGAGGGCAATGTAACTCCTGCCATGCAATATGAGGAAAAAGCTATATTTAATCAACTTTACTTAAAAGACTATTATAAAAAACAATCTAGAAATATATTAAGAAGTGCTTCAAATATAAACCAAAGTTTAACGCAAGCCGCACCACAAGAAACTTCATCTTTAACGGACTGGACAACTTTACAAGAAGGTGATACAGTAATTAGAAGAAGTGTTGCAACCCCAGCTAGCAAAAACGAAACAGCTAGAATAATGTCTGCAGCAGCTAATCAAGCAGATGAAATATTGCACAAAATGATACATTCATATAACATGTATGGATCTGTTCCTTTGCAGGTTATAGGTACAGAAGGATCTTCTCAAATGCCCACTATAGTAGGCACTGGCGAAGCTACAGGATATTAAAACTCTTTTTGTTCTCTTTCGTAGTCTTGATATTTTTGCATTAAATCTTGAACCCCTCTGTAGAGGTCATTCATTTTAAAATGCTCTTCTTGCCCAAAGTCTACTTCTTCAGTTGAGTTAAACATTTCTACCATTTGAAAAACTGCATCAACGACCCATGGGCTTTCTTTTACAACTTGATCAAAGTCTTCTTCTGAAAAATTTGAGCTAAGCCCTCCCAAGTTCATTTTTGCAAACATTCCCTTTTGAAAACTTGTATATAATTTATGTAATTCAGGATTATCTTCCTCTTTTATTTCTTTAGCAGTAAAAACTACTTCTTTCAAAAATCTTATTTTTTGTTCTCTATCCATACTAATATTAATTTACCAGCTAGATAATTCAACTCTGCCCCATTTATTTGTCCCAGTGCAAACATAAAAATATTGATCATCAAAAGCTATTTGACCAAAAACTCCAGTATTGGTAGAGCTTGTTGGTGGGTCTCCACCCAAGGTAATTCTTCCACTGACAGCAAGTCTTCCGCTAATTTCTAAATTAGAATTTATAAAAGACCCCGTTCCATCTACAGCAAAAAGTACATTATCATCACTTCTTCCAACATTTAGTTCTCCGGATATATGACTGTCGCCAGTTACATTTAAATTGCCAGAAAGAATTTGTTGCCCCGTTGGTAAAAAATTTGTCTTACCACTAACTAAAGATAGATCTATATTAACAGAATCTAAATTTCCAGATACCGTAGAAAGATTAGAAGAAACAGTATTGACGTCACCTGATACCGTAGAAAGATTAGAAGAAACAGTATTGACGTCACCTGATACTCCAGATAAATCAGTACCAACATTAGAAACTTCACTTGTTACATTGGTTATATTAACAATAGTGGTGTCTGTGTCTTGCCTTATTACTTTCGTAACATTACTAACGGACTGCTCTAAATCAAAGCTTAAAACCTCACCTGACCCAACAAAATCAAAGGGTACTAATTTATAATTATATATATTACCAGATGTATAATATCCAGATTGAAAACCAGTGCCTATAGTGCCTGTATATAAATTGCCAGTAGTAGCAACAACAGTATCTTCTGGAGCAGGTACATTAATAACCTTTTCACCTAAAGAAACAGATTGATATAAATAACTAGAATTTAAAGGGTAAGACTCAACACTTTCTTTAAGACCTGACAGAAGTTGATCTGAGCCTGTTTCAGAAGGCTCGAAGCTGAAACTTTTTTTCTGATATAATTTAAATCCAGAAATGTTTCTTTTACTAGTTGAAATAGTTGGTGATAAAACTACTTGGTCATATTTTGGAGTATAATATAAATTATTTTCATTTTTAAGATGATCAATAACGGGTGCATATGAAATACCTGTTAAGTATACTGTATCAAAAATATTACCAGTATTTGAATTAGAGGCCAAAGAAACCTCAATTGATCTCTGTCTTGAGCTTGGAATCGATAGCGATAAAGAATTATCTCCGGTTTTATACTGAGTAACTCCATCATACGAAATTAAAAATGTTAAATAATCTTCAAAATTTTGTAAATTACAATCCCATGAAAAATCAAAATCCTGCCTATTGATATCTTGAAATTCTATACCCGTAGCTTTTATTATCTGTGGGTACAGTGAAGATATAACCAAGCTTCCACTATCTAAGGGTTTTAAGTTGCCACTCTTATATAATAAACAGTCAACATTAAACTCATTCTCTTTTCCGCTTCTAGAGCCAGTAATATCAAAGTCGTAAACGATATCTTCATTGAAAGATCCGCTAAAATATTGATTGGATGCAACATTTTCTCCGCTATATATTGATAAATCTAAATGATATCCAGAATAAGATTCTAAATTAGAATAACAATTTATTTTAGCATATTGATTTCCTGAAAATAATAAAAAATTTTGATTTGTAATTTTGTATATACTTTCAACTTCTGTATCTATTGAGTAGATTCCATAGTCGCCAGAGTCATAAAAATGATTGCCTGATTCAAATCTAGTATATGGAATAATTTTTACATATCTTGATGTATTTAAAGGAATAGAAAAGCTAAATTCAGTTCCAGTAGAAAATATGCTATCACTTAATGTACTTAGGGAAGAGTCTTCGTAAAGAAATACATGGTTGCCCGTGGTGGCCCTAGAAAAAGAGGGAAACAGTGAAAGCTTGCCACTACCTGAAATAATCTCTTTAGTTGATTGTAGGTCTATGACAGAAGTTTTTTCATTATTAATTTTTAAAACCCCTGTTGACAAACCACTATAAAAATCTAAACTAAATAAATTAAGATAAAAAGATGTATCATTTCCCGTATAATTATGATTTATTGAATTTGAAGAAATGTCATTTAATAAAAACTGATAACCTTGAGAATCACTAAAGTATCCAGTAATTTTTTGAGCAAAAGGCTCGTCAATAAATTCTTGAAAATTATCAATTAAATTACCACTTCTTGGAGATATTAAATCATATTTTATATTTACAGTATCATCGTTTATTGAGCCTGTTGAGAATAACCCTCCACTCTGTGCTATTGATGTCATTTCCCAGCTAACTCCCCTATAAGCAATGTTTAGGTTGTCTGTGCCGTTAATCCTAATGGAAGCTATTGTGCCAGTAGAGCTAGTAAACCTAACTCTATCAACTTCATAAAGTTGACCTGAGTTTACTTTGCTAGTTGTAGTTAGTCCAATTATTCTTGGCTTTGGGTCACTAAAGTTAAAATCTATACCATCATTGGGTGAGTCGGGTAATTCGTAAGATGCATCAGCTTCATAAATGTTTCCTGTATATAAAGTTGAATCCAGAGAAGTGTTATTAACTTCAATACCTGTAAAATAAAAAGAATTACCGCTAGTAGTGTTAAAGTTTTCAGGAAAAAAGAAAGTTGAATTTGAATATAATCCTGTTGGTGAATATATTTTATGGCCTCTAAATTTTTGATAACCAAAAACTTCAGCTCTACCAGAATTTCCTTCAGCAAAGCCAGTAAAAGATAGAGAGTTGATGGTATTTGGCTCAATGAAACTTTGAGAAACTTGTTCTTCGTCTCTATATATTTCTACTTTATAACCGCTAAAAGAACTGTCAATAGTCCAGTTTAAATCTAAAACCCCTGTTTCTGGCAAATTCATTAACTAATTACTATATTGTGTCCCGTGTATTTTCTAGCCTCAAAGTTCTCTCCAGTAGAAGCAGAGCTTTTATCTATAGCATCAAATTTCTCATCGTGATACTCGATTGCACTTATTGTAAATTTAAGACCGTCTTGCTCTGTAATTGTTTTTACCTTGAAGTCACTAGGTTTTATAATTTCTGAACCCATATTGTTTTCTTTTACCATCCATGCATACCCAGATTTGATAGAAGAATCTAAATCGCTTGATAAATTTAAAATGAAACCACTACTAGAAGATATGGTATATTCAGCAAATTGAGCTTTTCTGTAGTCAGCAATTTCGCTAGAATCTGATATTGCATCATTACTTAAATCTGTAGACTGAATTGGTCTTTGTATTAGTATTGATGATGTTGAGCCAAGAGCGCTTACAGGTATGTCTAATTCTAGACTATTAGAATCTATAACTCTTACTATTCTTCCACCAGAATGTTTAGAAACTCTTTTATTGTCCATAACCTTTATTATATCTCCGGGTCTAAGGTAAGCTGCTTCTAGTCCAGCAGTAAAAGTTACAATTTCTTTTTCTGTTTGATAAGTAAGGATTTTATGCCAAGCAAGTCTGTGGGCTTCTCCTCTTCTGGTTATACCAGCAGCACTAATGCTAAGTTTTGAATAACCAAGATCTTTAATTCCCTCAAAGTCTTCAACATATTCAGTTTTCTTTCTGTAATTATCTTTTTCATCCAAGTAATCAACTGCACAGGCTGTATATCTTGTAGTAGCTTCTGTAGTAGAGTATGCAAAACCTGCTTCTGATATATTAGAATCATTAAAAAGCATAACCTCTGTCGAAGGAGCATCTTGAGTTATGAAAACTTCTCCAGCGCTCCAATGTAAATCTGAATTATAATTATCTAGCAGTTTATTAACTAGCTCATATGCATTTTGCTCAGTATCTATGTAAAGGTTGCACGTGTGTCTTTTTTCTTTTTCGGTAGAGTTTCCTACAGCGACATCAACCAGCTCATCGCACCTTTGTGCAAATTTGTAAAAGCTCCACTTATCAACACTTTCAGGATTAATTCCATATTTACCAGCTCCAAATGTTTTATCGGTGATTAAATCATATATAATCCATGCTGGATTATTTGTCCAGAAAAAACCTATCTCTGAACTATTGTTGGAACCTCCTGCCCCAAGATATGCATGTTGTTTAAACTTTCCATCCCAAACTCCGTTATACATAGCATCTAAGTGAGGATCTGTAGCTTCAATTAAATCCATACTAACCTCTGGGTTATAATTAGATGGAATTTTAACTTTTTTAAGTTTTAGTAAATATTCTTTATTTGGAATGTTAGAGAAATCTTTAGAGTTAGTTCTTGTTGCAATTAAAGATGTATGAGGGTAGCTAAAAACCCCTTCGACAACTTCTGTAACTGATTTTAGATTAGCAGACATGTTATATCTAGCCTCTTTCTCTCCACCAACAACAGGGTCCATTTCTCTGGTTACTCTAAAGATTCTTATAATTCTATTTTGATTATCTCCTACGGGTTCTGGCAGATCATCAATAATAATATCTCTAACATATTTAGATGTAGCTATACCATTTACTTGTATCATTTTTCTTGTTATGGTTGATTGCCCTTCCAAGAAATATTCAACTACAAACTCTACTCTTGCGGGCCAGTATTCGCCACTATTTTCAATCTTATTACCAACTTTTATGCACAAAAATTTCATTGTGCTACATTTTACTTTTTCACCTAAAATATGACCTAATGCCATTCCAGCTAAACCAAGAGCGGTTGTGATAAAAAACGATGCTACCTTTGCTCCAACCTTTAACAAATTCCAAGGACTCATTCCGATTTGTTTTTGTGGTGATGTAGGTCCAGACATACAGCCAGACCAAGTTCCCGGAGCTGTAACTCCTATGTCGGGAAATAAATTACTAAATATTTCATTAAGCAACATTTCCCCTAATTTTTGACCTATAAAAAATCCTATAGCGCCAAAAAGAGCGGGAGCAAAATTTACATAAACTGTTTCAGAGTCTCCTTCATATATGTAAAACAGCTTTTCAACTTCAATAGAAAGTATAACCGCAGAAACATTTCTATTTTTAATATCGTAACTATAAAAATAATCTTTCTGCCCTTGGTTCCTTGGGCCATATAAAAAATAATTAACATCTTTAGTCTGAAGGGGAACTCTATACTCTTCTTTTAAAATTTTATTAACTAATTGGTTTTGTGCGGTTGCTGGTGCTTTATCAAAAGATATCAATTTTTTCTGTGCTACATCACTACCATTATGAATGTTACCAGTTTTGAGATCTATATCAAATTTACTAAAATTAAATCTGCCAAATTTATCTCTTATAGGTACATCATCAAGGTAGACACAACTAGCCCAAGAGTAACTGTCAACTGGATTTTGCACGGTTGTTGCGGTATTTACTTTTGTGGGCTTAGGCATTCTTACTGGAACAACAGAATCGCTTGTTCCATATCCAGATCCATTGGAGGTTAGGGTTATAGATGATATAGCATTATCGACCACAACAACAGAAAAAGTTGGAGGATCATAAGCAGGCACTGTTGCACCACTAGAGACAGCTTCATTAAACTTTACATCAAATCTATCATTCAATGTAAATCCTGAACCATTGCTAGTAATAATAATATTTGTTACTTTACCTTTATCGTTGCCTGAACTTAATACATTTCCAGTCATCACTAAATCTGACTTAGCTTGACCAACTACATTGCTGTCAAGAACCCTACTGGTTGACCAGTGGTTTGCTGGACTCATAAAAGCATCATTCTCTGCATCTCTTATCCAAAAAGCGTGATTACCTAATTGATTACTTGTGCCGGGACTTAAGTGACTTAGAGATTCTATAGTAATAGGTAACCCGTTACCCATTTCATCATCAAAAGCCATTCCGCAATCAATTACAGATATTCTATTAACTTCACCCTTGCTTGTAATTGAAACCACTCCTTTAAAAGTGTATGCAAATACTTCATCAGCTATAGTGTCATTAACACTACAATTAAACATTTTGGCTACAGCAAGTTTTCTTTTTGCTGGAGTATCTAGCGATGTGGGTCTACCATATACAATAAATCTAGTATTTTTATTACCATAGTTGGGTCTATATCCCGACCCTTTATTTGCAATATCAAATCTTTGAATATCATCTCCACTATTGGGAGATATGCCAAACGTTCTTTCTTTTACAAAAGTTAAGGATATACTAGTGCCGTTTGATAAAATTGTTTTATATCTAAAATCTGTATCATTTCCAGCATTATTAATATTGTAACCTTTTATTCTTCCAGTGTAAATAGTTTTGCTAGCAGCACTTCCTATTACGCTTTCTAAACCGTCTCTCCTGTAATCTGTCTTAGCTTTAAATGCGTCATCAGTGCTAGTGTTTATAGATATTGTTTCAGATACTAGTGTAGTTTTTATCGGATCATAATTTTCTTCTGTTAGTGGATTGATAGCAATGTCTGCATCTACATCAACAGTAGTATTTGAACTAAACCCAGCCCCTTGCCAAGTGGCATTCATTTTATAAGTATCTCCTTTAGGTGCAGCATAATGACAGGGACTATGTTGAGTTGCAGTAACATCATAACTGCCACCTCTAGTCATGAAGTTAAAATAACTTCCCGCAAATTGATTCCACATCGGATCTGCTCCAGATAATTTAGATAATGTTTTTGCTGTATTCTGTTGGGTGGTAAATAATAATTCTTTTAGCGGAATCCTTGAGTCATCAGTTTGAAGGATAACTCCTAAATCTTGATAATCAATTTGAGCTGTCATGTTATTCATTCCAGCATTAATTTTAGTTTTTAATTGACTAAATATAGGGAATAATTGATTGTTTGCAAGAGATTCTGAATGTGGCCAAATTTGAGTTCTAGCATTATTTGGATTAGTTCTATATTCATCAGGGTCTCGTGTTACTATCTTTTGATCTATAACCGGGTTATCTGGAACTCTAATTAAGTGAGCGCTTTGAATTTTACCCTCACTATTAACTCTGCCAACAGCCTCTATTAGAGTTGGGCAAACATGTATATAGTAATTAATTGGTTGATCTGGCCCATTCCAGACTTCCCTATAAAGTCTAACTACATAAACTTGTATTCTAGGAAATGTATTTGGCTTGTAAAATCCTTTTTTATTGTTAGTGAAATCTAATTCATTTGATCCATCTTTGTAAATATGCAAACCGGCAAATGTATTTCTACCCCCAACACAAGCAGTTGCATTAAAATTAGTTCTAAAAGTAGATCCAGCTCCCACACCATGAAAAATCCATTGTGTAGCTGTTGAAAATCTAGCGCTGCTATTATGCGTAACAAGGTGAGTATACAATAAGCTTCTAAAGGTTGCGTTAGTTACAATTAATGTTGAAAGTTTGGTTGTAGTAGGTAAGCTTCCGCTTCCGCACGAACCCCAAGTAACCAAGTTGCCGGGGTTGTAGGTGACTCCACTTCCACATTGACGACTGTTATTGATTCCACCGCAACTGCTAGGTTTCGCACTACTTCCGCCTGTTCCATTAACGAAAGATCCAAGTGTAATTCCAGTTTCAAAACAATTTAAAATTTGAGATACTGTTCCAGTGAATGTGATAGTGCCAGTAGTTGGGCTGCTCTTTGAGCAGTATCCCTTTTGCCACTGAAGAATTACAAAAGTTATAGTAGCACTTAAGTTTATTTGACCAGCAAAAGAATCGGGTACAATTCTAGCTACTTGAGTAGGGGCTGCCCCTATGTTAGAAGTTTCATCATTTGCAGTATAAGGGGCGAGCGGATTGGGTCCTCCATTTTCTTGCGAAACCTGAAACGGTTTATACAGGTCGGCAGAATATGAGTTCATGTACTGGGTAGCTTTTATAATTGAAACAATATTTTTATGAGAAGCATTGGCAAAATCAGCGAACTCCGCCCTGCATCTTCTTCTGTCAGTATCTATTAGTGTGGCACTTGGACCTTGGTCTGATGTTATAGTGCTTCCGTCAGGAAGTATTCCGCTTCCTAGCGTTGCTTGTGAATTAGCTGGTGATATGGTTGCTCGAACGGTTCCTTGATTAGTTGCATATCCGTTGCCCATGCTAAAGTCTTTTTTTACAATATTTAAATTATCTTCACCGATTTGATATGTTTCTAACTCTCCCTTGTTATCAATATAGTTTTTAATTTTTACCCCAACAGAGCCGGGTCCAATATATGACTCAAAAGCATTAAACCACGACTCTCCATTATCACTAATAAAATCGATACTGCCATCAGATGGATCATATTCGTATATGGAGCCATAAAAATTATCATCTTTAGCAGTCATTGCTGGACCATTAAAGCTAGGTATAGTTGCTGGAGAACTATCAACTGGAGGGTCAACTTCTATCATGTCGGCAATGCTTTTAGTGCCTCCCTCATACACATTACCAACTTCATAGCCTTTTCCGGCCTGACTAATTGCCAAGGTATTACCTCCATTGAAATTAATACCTCCTATACCATTAAATGTCAAGGGCTTAACAGATGCTCTCCTATTAAAAGCAGCTGAGCTAATCCCTCCTGCAACAGGCTCTGGTAGAACTTGCTGCCCGTGATACTCATTACCTGTAACGGGTAGAGCTAAACCAGCGATAGGTCCTTCACATAATAGTTCTACTGATCTGTGGAGAGATATAGATTCAAGTTTACCTTTACCCCTAGTAGACCATTCACCCCTGCTACCCACAGTATTGTAGGGTGTTAAGTTAGTCCAGTTACCTTGTTTTCCGTATGTATTATTTGTACTGTTAAATGTTGCTGAAGCAATTCTAACTGTTGGGTTAGTAGAATCATTTGGCCTAAAAGAATACTCGTAAGGCTCTGAGTTTTTAGATAAAGCACTGGGTTTAGAAGGCATGACGGCAGATTGGGAATCTGCAAAACCTATATCTCCTCCTTTTGATTCTCTGTTGCCGGGAGTAATTATTTCTGTAGCCTGACTAAAACCTCCACCATGAGTGGCATCATTAGAAGAAGAGTTTACTCTGGCATTACCTAAGCGTTCTTGAGGAACCTGAGCCCCATCAGATCCAATTCTAACAACCCTTCTAGTGTCATCGCTTATATTATAATCAGATCTTTCCTGATAATCTTCATCAATCGCAGTGGACTCTAAGTTTTGGAGGTATCCAAAATTATATACATCTAAATTAGTTAATGCTTCTTGATATATCTGAGTGGACTTCCAGTCAAAATCATAATTTCTTACAGAAGAAGATACTGTTTTAGTTCCAATTCTCAACTGTCCGTAACCAGCTGGTATAGCAGCTCCTTGTTCAACTAAATTTTTATTTTGATTGTATATGTAAGAATTGGTAGAAACTCTTTCGTATTTTTTAAGCCCTGACTTCTTTTTTTTGTTAAGCTTATTCATTAGCCACTGCATGGCAAACCCCTGACCAAATCCAGCAAGCATACCACCAACTCCAGCTAAATTACCTTGAGGTTGAACTAAGAAATCTAGGGTTAAGTCTTTAAGTTTAGGTAGATCTTCTGGGAATACAACTTTATCCAGATCCGGACTATACATGTAAAATTCAGTACCATTTTTTAATGAATTTAATATATATTTAAGGAAGCCCGGTTTTATACAGTCCAAACATCTAGCTATATTATCATGCTCTGTAATTGACAAAGAAACCTCTTTACCAAAAAGTTTTTGCATTTCTCCGTAAAATTTAATTTTCATAAGTCCTTATACCTATATATTTTATACACTTTTTTCCTCATTTGTTCAGTTAAATAAACTTCTTGAGACAATTGATCATTGGGTTGATGTATTACTTTATTTAATTTATTTAATACCCCTAAATGAAATGGCCTGTTTTTATGCATATTAAAAACTAAGACATCGCCCGCCTTAGACGGTTCTTTAATTTCTTTAAAATTATTATTTAATATTTTTATTAAATCACGATTAGAATTATTATGTCTTCGTCTAGCCCAATTATTAATTACTTTGCATAATTTTATATTTAATTCAATATCAAAAAAATCTTTAACAAGGGTTACACAATCTTGAAACTCTGGCAAAAAGGGTCTACCAAGAAGCTTTAATGGCCTGTATGACTCTGGGTAAAGTAAACTAAATTTTTTATTTTCAATTGAATATATATAATAAGGAATCGAAATTTTTTCGCAAGTCATCATATCTTTTTTGCTTGCAATTTCTGATCCTTTAGGGTGGCTATGAAAAATGGATAAAATTTCTTTTGAATTAAATTCTGCAAATATTTTTTTATCTATTAAAAAAGAATTAAATTTATTAGGGCTTATGTTTTCTACTGGCTCATATTTTATTTTATTTAAGTCGCAGTAAATAATTCCACAAGATTCTTCCTGTGGATTTTTATTAACATGTTTTAATATATGTTTTTTAAAAGTCAAACTTTTCTGTCCCCGGAAATCCCCCAAAAGGCAAGCCATGATTAAATTCATGAACACTATTAAACCTTTTTCTGCATCCATCTATCGACCTAGAACACTCGTCCTCTACCCATTTTTCTTTATCGGATAAAGGGCTTTCAGTTGTAGTTCCTTTGCACACATAATATTTTTTAGGATATAACTCTTCTCCACCGCCATCATCTTTGTTAATTAAATAAACATAATCACCAGCATTATATGTAGTGCCTTCTACATATTGATTCCTATTGTTAGTAGCGGTAAGGTTATTATCTTTTTTATCTGCAACTGGGCCTCCTTCATATCCGCATCCAATTTTTGACCTATAGCACCACCTGCATGCATTATATATTACATCTCTGGCTGGTATATTAGCCACCTCTAAATCTAAAGGTGTAGATAATTCAAATTCAACAGTGCTAGAGTTTTCGATGGTTTTTTTGTTAAAAACATATTCTTCCTCTGGAAAACTAGATCTATCTGTACTGTGAGGATTTCTATTATTAGGAAAGTTTGTGTCGTCTAAAAATTTTACAAAAGTTCTTAACCTAGTAAACCTATAGCCTAAAAAGTTATCAAAATATTCTAACTTTAAAGACATGAAACCATCTGTATTATCAAAAGCTATTTTTGGTCTAGGTGGCTTGGATTCGTCATAAGCGAAACCATCAACCCTAACTGGAAAATAATGATAAGTTATTCCATTAAATACAATACTTTCTTGATAGCCATTTTCTCCCCCATGAAACCTATAAAAATTTTGAGAATTTGTTTTGTTACTAAGATCAATAGAATATAATGAAATTAAAGTAGAAGCCTCTAATTCAAAAATTTCTTTATGTATATTAGTTTCCATATGTTATATTAAATTAATAAGGAACACATTCAATAAAAGTTGCTGATATTGAATTATTGTTTTTATAAGAAATAGTGTGAGACCATTCAGGACAAACAAATGTCGAGAAAGTGTTCCTGTGTGGTGATGTAAAGTTAGATGTAGACAAATCGTTGCCATAATTTTGAGGAGCATGAAAAGCAAACTTTTGATACCCAAGATGACTTTCAAGAAATAAAAGTATTCTTTTTGCCTCCTCGTCAGTCCTTTCTTTAAACTCTAACCTTAAATTACTTAAATTTGCATTAAAACCATAAGAACTAAATCTTTTGTAAATTTCAGAAATATTGCTTTGCTTATATTTAGGAGAGTGTTCTATAGAAAATGAATAACTTGGGGAATGATCAAACATTCTATAATTTACTTCAGTTATTCCATTGCTATTTTGTTCTTTTATTATTGGTTTAAATGGGTATTCATAAACACCTTCAGAGCTTTCTAGAAAAATTGAACTTCTAGTTCCTGTTCTTATCGCAAAACTATTTCCATTAAATCCAAACCTAGCAAATACATTATCAGAATATGCGCCAGCATTACTTACAGTTGCATTTGTGCTTGGGTACATAGTTTGATATGAACCTGAAGCAAAAATGGGCTTTCCCTTAACTATTGCAGTAGAAGTGTTGTAGCTGTTGTAATCAGTTGGTATGTCAAAATTAAAATAAGTGCTTTGCTCGCTGTCACTCGCTCCTATTACAGGATTGGATAATGCGCCATGAAAAATTCTAGGATCAAAATATGTCTTGGGCTCGACACTATTTAGTATAGAAGGATAAGCACATTCAAAAGTAGCACTAAGCTCATTTGAATTAAAGTAACTTTTAGTGTGATTAAATTTGCTACAAAAATATTTCAAAGTTGTTTTGTATGGACTAAAAATACCACCTTGAAAATCAAATGGAATTATTTTTTTATTATCAAAATGACCTGCACTGTTATAGTTTTGCAGATTGTTGTAGTATTTGCTTTGCAAAAAACTAATAGCATAATCGATTTCATCATCTGTTAGTTCCGTAAACCGTAGCTGCGCAGACATGTTTAATGAATTTATACCTTTTGGCATTCGACTCATATGGTAATCACCCATAGTGAAATCATTTAAAATCGAAGAAAAATTAACTGTAGAGCCATAACTTGGATCTAAGTTAAAAGAGGAGCCACTATCTATTTTTTTTGAGTCCATTATCTTAATAGCTGTTTTACTGAGATACTACCATTTAAGTATCCATCGCTTGACACTGAAAGAGATTGATCGTCCACCACTCCACTACAATTAAACACATGCATTAATCCGTGAGAGTTATCTTCAAAATTTTCGTAACTTAAATCTTTAAGAAAAACACTTAAGTTAGCTCTTTTATCTCTAGGAGAGTCTGTAAAAATACTTGGATCTAAATTATTACCAGCTACAGACATTTCAATTTTAGTTGATTTTTTTGATACTCTAGTTGGGGTTGAGTTACCTATTGTTATTCTGGGAACTCTCTCTACTTGTATTGAGTAATTACAAGAAATCGCATGATCCATTCCTAGACTACTTGTTCCAATAATTTCAGAAGTTTCTCCGTGTGGTAAAGATTTTTGACTATATAAGTCATTAGAATAATATGTTGATGTTATATTAGAATCTTTTTCTAGAGGCCCAAAAACATCAAAAGAGACTGATGCACTAATAATACCATTTGGGCTAATGGAAAAATTAAAATTTTTAAGGTAAGCATTAGAAAATTTAAAATCACCAAAGTGTCCAGTTACTTGCTCTTCATTTATTGGTGGATATTGAGCTGGATGAGTAATTCCAGTGATGTTAAAAAAGTTTTGAAGATTGCCTGTTTCAGGATAAAAGGTTGCACTTAAGGTTCCCATGGCTGGACCATTTGTTGCATAATCATATATTGGCTCAAAATATCCACTTTGAGCCTCGCCTTCAGATAAATTCCAACCGCCACTTTCAGACCTAAGTCTTGCAAGATAATCGTAGCCGCTAGGAAAAACATCATGATCAAAAAATAAATGTTTTCCATTGGGAAAGGTTACTTTCGTATCTTTGGGTATTTTAAATATAGATGTAGCAAGAGGCTTAGGGGGTCCATTAGTTGGGCCAAAACATGCGATGTGTGTTGATCCGTTTGTAAAAGAAGGACTAGCATATGGATAGCTTGATGCCGATCCATTACCAAAAGTACATATCCTGATTTTATTGTCATCAACATATCTTTTTGGAACTAGATCTTGACTAACTGACAAAGATGCATTTGATGCAAAAATAAAGTTAGATTCTTTACTATTACCTATTGCAAGAGGTACATCTTCATATGCTATAAATTTCATTTCTTATTAATATAAGTTTTGTAATTTAATTGAACTTTAATAACTCCATCTGCACTAGAACTAAAAGATTGATTTAGCAATCTTGCTTTTTTTAATGTAAATGTTTCTATATTGTTATCGTTTATAGGGTTAGCAAAAGATATTGTTATGTCTTGTTGCTTTGGTTTAATTAAATACTCTCTCATTCTAGTAATTTGAAAGTCATCAATTTCTAAAGAAAAGCTAGCTTGTTGAACTAAAGGAGTTTTTCTGTCAACTTGAACTGGATACGGCGAGCCAATTTTATAAACAGGAGATCTATCTACTCTGAGGGAATAACTAAAGTCCGTTATTCTATTACTTTTATAACCACTTGCATTTAAAGATATAGAGCCTTGGTTGGGTATTTGTATATCTGGATGAGAGTTTGATCCAGAAGAATCTATACCAGAACCTATATTGCCATAAACTGAGATGCCAGCACTTGCCGTAGGTATACTTCCAATTGAACAATTAATAGAATAATCTGTTAAATATCCAGACTCAAAACCAAAACTTTTATTATCATAATTAATACTTCCACTAAGAGGATTGTCTCCAGTATAATTCAATATAGGCTCTTGACCTATATAATATTTTGATATAGAAAATCTACCTACCATAGGGCCTGTTCTATCTGGAAAGGTATAACCCTTCCCGATGATATTGATTGGAGATTCACTAATTGAGTATTCCCCGCCAACAGCAGTTACTCCAGATAATTGAACTCCTGACAAATAAAATTGATGCTCGTAATTCGCTATTGCATTTTTAGTTGCCACGAAGCATTCCTCCTACCCTTTGCTCTTCCGCTATAACTTGGAGAACAGCAGCCTTTAATTTTCCTGCCATTGCCGTTTGACCTTCTGTGGCATTACCTTCTACCGATGTAGCTCCAGAGTCTGAAGAGCTAGAGCCTACATTTATGTTTACCGTAACATTATTATTAGAGTTGTTTTCAGTATTAGAACTAGAGACATTAGATGAATTTGAGTTTTGATTCGACACTAAACCTCCTTCAGCAAAACCTCCAGACTTATTCAGTCGATCAAGCATGCCGGGATACTCTCTCTCCATTTTTTGCACACTTCTAGATCTAATAACAAATTCTCCCTCATCAAGCATAAGGGGTCCAACTCTATCGATTCCAGCAGGACCAGTAACAGATCCGCCTTCACTATAGCCTTTTATATTTCCATAATTATTGACTGTTCCACCCAGAAAGTATTTCATGGCTTTTGCTTGAGGAGTGATAGCATCGTTATAAATTCTATTTAAATTTTGCTCAACTTGTTTGTTGATGGTCGTCTGATTCATTGCGGTACTATTGGTTACAGAACCGCCTGAGGCATATTTTAAATCTTCTAGCGCTCTATAATAGGGAGAACTAGAATCTGTATTTAGAGACATTGGTATGTGTGAACCAAAATTTTGAGACCAAGCTTTATTTTCTGCCATTGAATAATTTTTATCAATAGCAGCCATTGAGGTTAAGCCTTTTCCTGCTTGCTGAGCTTCAACTCCAGATTTTGCTCTTGCAATATTGTAATTAGTTGCCCAAAGCTCCGAACTGCTAGGAGAGGTTTTAGCTTTAAAATTATCTGCAAACCCCGGTCTACCTGACGCGGTATAACTACTCCACCACTCAGCTGCATCTTTTCCGCTAAGTTTTGATCCAGTTTTATCATTTTGTACTGCCCAGTCTGACATGTGTTGAGCGGCTGGAGATTGAGTTTTTCCATCGCCAGCCATAAAGTCTACTCTTCTTCCTCCTTCAGTTGCATAAACATTTCCAGTTTTATCTCTATGTATTTTTACTACTTCTCCTGATGGACCTTTGCCGACATTCATTCCACTACCATTCATTTTAGCTCCATTGTATCTATTTTGTATACTATTACCAATAGAACTTCCTATTGCAGCACCCGCTAAACTTGCAAGGCTATTTGCTATCTGCCCTATATATTTAGCTCTATCTGCAACTTTTTTGTTTTGTTTTTGAACATTGTATTCGTATTTATCCAATAAGTATTTTGCATAATCTTGACTAGTGGTATCCATTTTTCTAAACCTACTACTTAGTCTAGGATCTCTAATATCCAAATCTAATGTGCTAGAAGTATTAAGTTTATTCATTTTTGGAGGCTCTGGTGGACCTGCACCGGGAGCTTGTTTTTTTCTACCCATATATGCACCAAGGGCAGTACCTCCCATCATACCCACTCCATAACCTATATCATTCCAATTCTGATCTTTAGTTCTTTGTCTTGATATATTTTGGACTCCGCCGCCATAATTATAATGACCAACAACTCCGCCAGAAAAAAGTTTTTCAATGGTTTTGCTTGTAGAATTTGAAACAGACCCACCTTCCTTGAAGTTGTTATTAATCTCCTTTAGTCTCTCCTCTATCCTTTCTGTTCCATTTGAGTCCTCTGAGGGAGAGTTTGCGGAAAGCATACCTCCACCCACTAGAGGCGCAGAGAGTGTTTGCATTGGGGAATTAGAAGGAGAGCCGAAAGATTGCATATCTCCACCAAGAATATCGAAAGTTTCAGAGTTTGGTTTTTCAAATAAATCCTCTAAACTTTCGCCTCGATTCATTCTTTCTAATGCTTGCCTGCCAATACTATCAACAGCTTTTTTTCTAACTACATATTCGCCTGCTGTGAGCATGGCTGGAACATCACTTTTTGTTCTGCCTCCACTATTAAAATTAGTAACCATTCCACCTGTGTGAAATTTATTCATTCCCATCATGTCGAACAAACCAGCAGTCATTCTATCTGCCGCTTGATCAAACATTTTGTCTTGTATTTTACCAGCTATGCTGGCTGCCATTTTTAAAAATGCATCTCCGGCACTCATTGTCCCTTCGGATAAATCCTTAAGGAGACCCTTGAATCCATCTTTAACTCCATCAAATGCAGTTTCAGCTAAAGTTTCAGAAAATCTAGCAGCCCGTTCTGTAGCTTCAGCAATTTTAACATTAATCGTGTCCCAGAATAAAGTGTTTCGACCAGCTTCTATATTAAATTCTTTTAGATTTTTAGCTAAATCTACATTAGCTTCATTACTCTTTAAAGTATTGCCTGACATGCCATAACTGTCTCTTCTTGCTTGAGATTCTAAAACTTTATCCTCTGCAGCAGTTAGGGCTTGCCTTCTGTCTGTCCCAGCTTGTATTCCGAAAAAGTTCTTGTCTTTTCTGGCCTTTAAGGTGTCTTCTGAATTTTGAGCATCTCTTTCAAGTTGCTCTATTTCATTATCAACTCTTGCTTCAACAGCTCTTAATAAAGATTTCCTGACAACACTTTCTTCTTCAGATAGTTTACTGCTTTCGTTTAAGGTTCTTAAAATGTCTGTTTCTAGTTTTAACTGCTCTGTTTCTAGATCCATTGAAGTAAGTTTATTTGCAACACTTTCTTCAAGAAGTTGCCTTTCTTCTTTAGCTTTCTGCAAGGATAAGTTATCTTCTGCAATTCTATTTTCAATAATTGATCTAGTTTCTTTTATGCCTACAGTATCAGAAGCTTGACCATCTGTAGGTTTTTTTCTTTCATTTAACTGTTCTCTAAGTCGAATTGTTTCCGCCTGATTTAGTGCTGTTTGTTCTTCGAGATCAGCAACTATTTTTTCTCTTAACTCTTGAATCTTAACATTAGTTTTTAATTCGTTTAATAGTATTTTAGCTTTACTGCTTGATACATCGGATTCACTTCTCTCTAGAGAAAGTTGCATTGCAGCCTCCTGCCTCATAGACTCTTGATTTGAAAGCATGTCGTAATTCTGGTCTATTTGATTTCTTTTAGTTTTTACAGTTTCTTCAATAGCCAGTCTTTCAAGATCACTTCCTTTTAAAACTCCAAGTTCGGTTTTGATGCCATCTCTTCTAAGTTGAGATATTACATCTAATTGAGCTATTGATTTTATTCTTGAAGATTGCTCGTTCTGTAAAGTATCTTTTATTCCAGAAATAAACTTGGTATATTCTACTTCATCGGCACTGCCTTGAATTATAAGATTAACCCTATCTGTAAGTGCTTGATCAACATTTTTATTATTTTGAAGGATTGATCTTATTATTCCTGCAGACTGATTTTCCATCTTTGCTTGATCCATGGAGGAAATCGCTGCTTTTTGTGCTTCAGCAGTTCTAGTTCTTTGTAAAAGAGACATTTTTACACCTTCCTCAGTTACGGCCATAGCGGCTTCTTTTGCAGAAGTTTCAGCCTGAATTGTAGCTAGTCTCAAATTACCAATTGCCTCGATAGAACTCATGCTCTCTAGGCGACCTTTACTTTCTTCAATAATTTGTCTTTGTTGAGCCTCTTCTAGTTCTAATTTTTTTGCACCCAAAGCCCTAAGCTGCTCTTGTAGTTTTACTTGTGCTGGACCAGCTTCAATAAGAGAATCTGGAAGAGAAGTTTTTAAGTCTATCAACTGTTTGCTAATCTCATCAATTTCTTCATTGACCAGAATTTGCTTTCTGGAGACAGAGGTGCTTCCGGGAGTTCCAGTATCTCCACGTCCCATTCTTACGCCCCTGTTCATCTGAGCTAAAAATTCCAGTATACTTCCTCTACTTTGACTATCTTGCTCGTTATATCTTTGCGCTGTTAGGCTATTGGAAACACGGTTCTGCATTGAAGTTGCAAATCTACCTCCCATTCTTGCATTATCAAAAGTTTGCCCTAGTACTACAGCTTCTGCAGATCTTCTATCTCCAAATTTATCAGTTTGCACTCTAGATAGTTGCTCTGTAGTCATGTTTTCTAGCTCGCTAGTAGACCTTTCCACCGAAGAGTATTTATTAATTACCTGTATTAAAGACTTTCTGAACTCTTGGTCAGTTTTTTGCATGTTTGCTTCTCCCGCAAAAATAGCAGACATTTCTTTTGCTAATTGCATTTGATCAGCTGTCATATTTTTTAAGGCGGTATCCATTTTTATATTACCAACTTGAGTGTCTGCTGTCTCTCTGATGTTTGCAGTTTGTTGAGTTACTGTTTCTATGTTTCTTAATTTATCATTAAGTACATCAGCTTGCATAGTTAGAATGTTTCCGTCTTGATCTCTTAAGTTTCGGTAAAATTGTCTAAAATCTTCAAAACCTTCTTTTGCACTAATTGCACCTTCATTTAGAGCTTTATTTACTTTTTTAATTTTATCAGCCAAATCTTTTAGTTGATCGTCTGCAACATCCCCATTAAATAATTGTTGAATCTGGCGGGTGTCAGAAGTAAGACTTACGGCATCTACGTTTGCTCTTCTGATTTCAGAGTCTGCGTTTTGCTGAACTGATTGAATTTGAACATCGCCAGCTTGTTCATTTAGAGCTCTTTGCGATGCTACATTCATTTTGTTTAGAATACTTAACCTAGCATTCATCAAACTCAACTCTTTCTTTAACATATTATCTCTATGTTTAAATTCAGCATTTTGAAGAGTAATTGCATGTTGTAAGTTTTTATTAAATTCCTTTCTCCTCATTGTGGAGGCTTTGATCTCTTTTTCCTCTTCTTTAGCCGCTTGAAATTCTTTTCTAACTTGTTCGGCTCTATCTTTAAGGACTTTATTCATTTGGTCCCTAGTATAACCTTCGTCTTGCATTTCTAGCATAAGTGCATTCATTGAGGTAGCAAGGCTCTTGGCACTTTCTTGAGAAATTTTATCCAGAGAAGGATCTTCTGCTACTGTTCTTAGTTTATTCTCAAAAGCTTTTAGAGATTCATCTGCATCACTACCTTCTAAAGTATCCATTAATGCATCAAAACTTTTAGTATCTAAGTCTAATCTGCCAGCTTGCTCTCCAAATATTTTTGCAGTAGTTTTTGTTTGGTTCTTAACATCATCACCCATTCCAAGTATATCACTATCACCCAGCCAAAGGTCAAGTCCTTTTGTTGAAGCTTCTTCAAAGCCTTCTAACTGTTTTTTGATAAATGCATCTGTGTCCAATAAATTACTCTGCCTTTGAACTTCGTCTCGTGTTGCAGTTCCAGATTGTATTCTTTCATTTAATTTTAAAATTTCATTATCTAAATCACTTCTTTCATCACTGTCCTTGCCTTCAATCCTATCAACAACATCTTCTGAGGCGTCAGCAAATTCATTCATTGCTTCAGCCGCTCTTCTTTGAGCTTTTATTAAATCGTTTGTTAACTTATTTATTTCAAGCATGTCCTTAGAAGAAATCTCTGCATCATTTTTTGCATACATATCTTCTAATTTAGATTCTATACTATCAATTTCGTCAAAAGCAGCCATAGATTCAGCGGCTTTTTCAGTTGCTTCTTGCAATTCTTCCAGTGAATTGGTATATTGATTTGACATTCCAACAGCCTCCATTAGGCTTTGGGCATAGGAACCTATATTAATATCAAATGCACTAAGTATTCCGGCTACCGCCTGAAAACCAGTAATGACCCAACCTATTGGATTGCTAAGACGTCCAAATAAAGATCCTACTTTAGCTACAGTACCCACTACTTGGCCTAGCATCCTACCTCCCTTCATAACTGTTTTTATGGTATTACCCATGCCTCTGGCCATTCCAGCAATTCTACCAAAGGCTCCCGGCAGTTTGCCAGCCCTTGGAGTGCGAGTCGCTAAAGACTTACCTTTAGAATCTTTTAGTACTGGCCCAGAAGTTACGGCTGGATTTACCGTAGCAGTTGTAGCCAAGGGTCCAACGGGTTGAGATAATCCGGGAGTAGTCGCTCCACCTTGCATACCTGCTACAGCAGAACAGGCCGCAGAAACATTCTTTTCAATACATTGAGATTGTTTTTCTAGCGCGTCTGATCCCGCATCAGCCATATCTGATATTTTACTTTGAGTTTCTGCTATTTTCTTAGCTGCACCACCGTCTTCACCCATTCCCGCTTTAGCTTTTTTCCAGACATCAGAAAAACTGCCCCCTTCTGCTGTTCCTTGTTTCATGGCATCGCCAAATCGACCAAGTTCTTCTCCAGCTTTTCTCATCCTCCCTGCTATAGGTCCTAATGCACTCCAAACTAAAGCTGTATTCGCTATAGTTTGTATAATGTCATTGAAAGTTCCCATGAAATTCATACCCGTTTCTTCGAATATTCCTTGCATTGCATATGTGGCTGTAGTTAATCCAAACAGACTCATTTGCATTTTTTCCATACTTTGAGCGGTTCTTTCGTAGGCGGTGCCATCTACGACAGCTTGCCCTCCCCCCTCATAGTTTGGAATAAAACCTTTAGCTGCACCATATTGCTGGGGGTCTCTTCCTTCCAATTTAGCTCTCCTAATTCCCTGCTTTATACCTCCGGGCTCATCTCTTAAATTAGTAACTGCTAACCCAAGAGGGTTTTGTTCATTTTCTAAACTCTTATCTTTTTCTATTCTTATTTGGGATTTAGGAATACCAGCTTGTCTTTCTCTGTTTATTGCTTCTTTTAGTGCGTCAGATTTAGCGAAATTTGGAATAAGGCCAAAAGATGCAGCAATTCTACCTTCGTATGTTGGGTCTGAGTATTTAGCAAAAGACCTACCGGGACTATCCTGCATTCTTCGTGCAAATTTTCTATTGTAAAATTTAGTTACTTTTTCCTGTAGTTCTGGTGGGAGTTGTCTAAATTCATCTGAGCTTATATACTGTCTAAGATTTTGAATAGTTTGATTTGCAACGTCTGCATTTCTTCTTGGTATCTTAAATAATTCAGCTCCACTTAAACTTTTTAGTGGAGGGGTAATCATATTTTTAGAATTAAATCTAGCTAAAGATGTACTAAGTTTTGCATATTCTCTACCAGCTATTCTAGACTTTATAAAGTTAGGTATAAGACCTTTTGCAGATACTTTTGCGCCCTTAGGAACCATAACATTAAGGTTACCTAGATCCCTGATGGGCATATCAGGTTTCCTATTTAAAATTGGGGGCTCTTTTCTGCCCGCAGTTTTCAACCATTGATTTGCACCTTTTCTTAAAATTTGAGTTGGGCTTTGACTTGCTTTTGTTTTTACTTCTATTCTCTCGCCACTTGCTGTTCTAAGATCAAAGTATTCATTGCCTTGGCCAATCTTGGCTCCTGTTGTTCGAGCTGCTGAAACTTCACCTTCAATTCCAATAACATTATTTCTAATGCTATTTTTTTGCCCTTCATTTCGCTTTCTTGGATTTAATTGATAGTTTCTGATGGCGGTAGTAATTGACTGTAATGTGCTTTTGTCTGCCCCAGCATTCATACTATCCCTCATCCATTTGTTACCTACATGAATTGATGCAGGTTTTGTGTCTCTAAATGTTGGGTCATTTAATAATTGTGAAGTAATAGAATTTGCATCAGAATTAAATTTTTTAAAATCTTTGTTTTGATAAAAAGGTACTACTGTCGCCTTAAACATATCCATGTCATCAACTGGATGTTTCTTTTGCTCGCGCATCATACCGCCACCCATACTGGCATTAATTTCTTTAACAGTTTTTTGTATTGGTATGGGAGAACCTTTATCAATAGAGCCTTCTAAGTATCTTCTGCCTGAAGGTCCATCAAAAATATTTGAATAGTCAACGAAATTAGGAATAAAACCTTGTCCCGCATTAATTGTTTCAAAACGCGCGGATTGGCTTTTAAGCAATTCAATAAATCCATCTTGATTCTTAGGAGCTTTTAATGTTCCTTTTAATTGCCTCTCAGACCTTAGGTCTCCAGCCATTGGGCTTGCAATTCTTTTTTGCCGCCTATCTTCTATTGTTTTGTCACTTGCTGCAATGTAAGAAACTTTTCCTCCTGATTTATTAACAGATTGTATTATTTGCTGTAACTTTGGAGATAGTCCAGTTTTAGATAAGCCTGCTCCAGAAAGAATAGTGAAAACAGAAGCATCATCCAAATCATCTAAAGATTGTATAAAGTTACCTTTTTTGGCAGCACGGGTTGATTTACCTACTCCAGAGGGTCCTATCATTAAATCTTTTTTAGCTTGAGCATTTAAAATATTGTTTAAAATTTCAGTAGCCGCACTAGACCTTAATCTATCAGAATCAAAAACTTTGTTTGCAAAACTAGGAATGAATCCTCCAGCAAAACCATTTTTGAACATTGCAAGATCTTCAATTGCAACACTTGTGCTAGAAAGTGGATCTAGACCCATTGCTCTTAAATAATTTGCTACCTCTCGTTCTTCGCCTTCCTTGTAATCTTCTTTAGAGGCAAAAGGACTTCCGTCTGCTGATCTTTGCTTGTTTTCATGAATATACTGCATCAATTTTGATGGAGTCATGTCTCCACTAATTTTCATTCTAGGAATATTCTTTCCTGAAGATCTTTGTCTGTTTAGTAGTTTGTGACCTTCTACCAAAAGTCTTGGTATTCTTGGCCCAATAACAAAACCAGCTTTTAAGTCTGTATATGGTCTTCCTGCTTTTGCGGACTCTGTAATATCTTTATATATAGATCTTATTTGGGCTGGACCTTGACCTCTTTCTGGACTAATCCATGTAAGATCTAGTGCTCTTGGTTTTACGGAAGAGCTACCTTTTCTTGCTGGTAGCAAACCTTTAGCCGCTTGACCATAAATATTATCAGCCATTTCAGGTTTTGTATTGACTGTAGTTAAGTCTTGTATAGATATTACATCCATACCGGGCATGCCGGGATAAGCCCCCAATGCATCTTTAAAACCTTGCCTATCCATTTTATTAACACTGCTTCTTAACTCCTTCAAGCTGTCAAATCTAATTCTCTTTCCTTCTGGTCCATGTATTAGCCTGCCAGTAGTAATTAAGTTAGGTTGCATTCTGTATTGCAATTGAGGAAATGCATGAACCAAGTCTTCAAAGTTAGTTTTACTCCCTTGCTTGTAAGACTTTTGTTGCTTAAGTGAAGGAGATGTATACGCACCCCCTTCTTTCATAAATTGCCCACCCGCCTCACGTTTAAACATTTTAAATGCGTCACCTTTTTTATTGGATTGTAAGAAATCTATTTCCCTGTCTCCAATTTCATTGGTTGTATAGTTCATGTAGGAGCCAGTTTCAGTTTCTGCTATCTGTCTACCTCTTCTCCCAAAACCTCCATCTAGTCTTATGGCTGTATTTTTAAAAGCAAAATTAGGAATGTATCCAGAGGCAGTAAATGTTTCTAAGATTTTTTTTCTTTTCTCTTCAGGAGGCATACTACTATGTATTAAACCTTTTGATTCTAACAGTCTTTCGCTCTTTCTATAATTAGCAGTATTTAGTCCCGCTACTAAATTTTGAACATCAGGGTGATTATCATTAACATATTTTAAAAAATCGTAGTCAGAATAAGATCTTAAACTTTTATACAAAAGGTTTCCTAGGGAGTATCTTCCTTTTTTATTTTCTATCGGCCTCAAGCCTTCACCAATTAAGTCGGTATTAAAAGTATCATTACCATCTTTACCTCCTGTAGAAATATATTTTTTAAATTGCTCTGGCAAAACCTTTTTGCCATCTGGAGTAATTCCTAATCCTCCAGCAAGACCAGATTCTGATTTTAATTGTTTGATTGCTTTGGATTTACCATCACCAGCTGAATGTAATTGTTGCAACTTAGCTCTTTCACTTAACTCTCCGTCAGTTTCGTGTTTTTTTCTTTTAAGCATTGTGCTTTTGGCAGCTCCTTGAAAAAACATATCACGACCTATTCTATTTACTCCTTTTGATTTTAAGGTTTGAAGTAAATCATATAAGGGGGCATTATGACTACCCCTTGCTGAAGTAATTTCGTCAAGCCCAGCTTCTACATACATTGGTTTACCGCTTTTAATCGCAGCTTCAACCTGTTTATCTAAAGATCTATTTCTTAGTCCGCCAGAACCTACAGCCACACTTTGAAATGCTGGATTTAATTTAAGTAAATCACCTTCTCTTCTTGCAAAATTAGGAATAAAACCCTCCCCGTAGGCACTTGGATTATCTACTCCAAACCTACTTATTCTGATTTGATTTGGAGGTGTACCATAAAATATTTCACGAGAAGAACCTTTTCCTCCGACTCCGTAGCCAGTCATTTCTTTTTTATAAGACCGAAGTAAACCTTCTACGATTTCTTCTAAAGCTCCGGGTTTAGCTCCATCTAAATTATATTCTTTTCTTAACCTAGACTCAATATTTTTCCTGAGTTCTAAATCTGTTTTTTCTTTTTGTTTAAATTTTATATTTTTATTTGCAGGATCTGCTAAAGCCCTTCTAATCTTTACATCTCTAGGTGTTCTGTCAACAAAATTTGGAACAAACCCTTGTGCAGCATAAGGATCAAAGCCATGAACTTCATTGAAAGTTTTTTGATATTTTTTTCCAGCCCTACTTGATTCTGGTGGCATAATTGCTGGCTGTCTCATTCCTTTAAACTTTTTTATTTTTTCAGCTTGATTATAGGCAACTTCACCAACACCGGGAATGTCCATTACTTTTACTGCTCCAGCTGTATAGCCAGCCTTTGTTGCTTGAGACCTTTCAATTCTTTCTTGCTCAGAGGTAGCCTTTTTATTAAAATTAGGAATAAAGCCTTTGGCTGCTCCCGTTGTAGGCATAGTCAAATCTGTATTAACACCGGCCCTAGCTAGCGCTGGGGCTAATTTTGATGCAATTTGCATTTGAGCTTCCATTTGTTTAGTTTGAGCTTCTATTACCCCAAGTATTATTTGTTCTTGTTTAAGTTTATCTCCTGCAGCTTTATTTAATTCATCTGCTAAAATTCTATTTTGAGACATTGCCTCAACTATACCTTCTTGAATTTTCTTTTCTCTATCTTTTTGTGTTACAATACCTAAAACATCTTTCAGGGATTGTTTGGCAAATTTTAATGCATTAAAAAATAATTTAGCAAATACACCAATAGCTAAGACCATACCCGGACCAGTAATTACATTACCAATACCCTTGACTATTCCTTTAGCAAAATCAGAACCAATTCCCTGAGAATCATCTGATAATAAATTGTTTAAAGAATCTCCTATAGAATTAATTTTTTCTAATAAAGATTCAATTCCCGGAGCTAATGCTAACTCACCAAGATTTGCGGCTAGTTCTTGTAGGGTTAGGCTTGTTTGAGCTGCTAAAGAAGATAAAGTTCTGTTCAGCATTGCATTTTTTTGAGCAGCTTGATCGGTTGCAGAAGAAGAAACTTTTAATGCTTGGGCATTTAATGAATTTGCATTAGCTAAGTCTTTCATTGCGGCTTTTAAAATATTGATCTGGAAAACACCACCAACTTGTTCTGCTACAGCTGCTTTTGTTGAATCCCCAAGAGTATCATATGTTTTTGCTAAGCCCGTCAAAACTTGCATTGCAGGCAAAGTCTCGCCTTGAACATTTCTAACAGCGACACCTAATTCTTCTAGTCTATCTAAAGTAGAACTTCTTTGAAGTCTAGTAAAAATTGTCTTAAAACTATTTCCTATTACAGCACCTCCTCTTGCAGTAATTTGTTGAGCAGAAGTAACTGAAGCTATTAATTGATCCATACTTAAGCCAGCCTCTTGAGCCACGGCTCCAGCTCTAGATAAAGCATTAACAAGATCATCGGCACTAACTGCAAACTTTACATCTACTGCAGCCAATTTATTAATAACGTCTGTAGTGCTAACGCCAGCATCGGCATAACTGTTCACTGCTGCGGTTAAACCTTTTACAGAATCGGCTGCTTTCATACCAGTTAGTCGAGTTAATATGAGAGCATCGTTTGTTCTTTTTAAGGTTTCTTCCATACTTAAACCTTGTCTAGAAAATTCTAATGCTGCTTCAGCAGCAGTATCTAAAGTCTGTGCTGTATTTCTTGCTACATCAAATAACTGGTTTCCAAATTTCTCTAAATTTGCAGCTGATGTACCTAGAACTACATTTATATCTGTTAAAACTTTTTCTACTTTTACTGCCTGCACAACCATTTGTTCGAAAGCTTTACCAACTGAACCTATGATTGCTGCTGATGCACCAAATGCTATAACACGAGCATTTGAGGCTTCTATAGATTTTTGAAATTCATTCGCCTTATCAGTGATTCTGCCAAGAGGTTGAGTAAAATTGCTAGCATTAAGTTTAACTGGCAATCCCCTCCTGTTAATCCTGTTGACGATAGCATTAAGCTGCTCCTCAAATCCGACTGGTCTTGTAGTAATATCTAGTGGCATACCTTATTCCTTTAAGGTAATATACACTTAATCACTCTGTTCTGTGACCACTTAATTTCATCAGATCTTCCATGCTTAAACTACCACCTTTGTCTTCTGCTGCTTTTTGTAATGATATACCCGGAGAATCACTTGGTTTTTCAAGCCCAGCATATTCATAATCTTCATCAGTTGCATTCATAATTGTAGATGCATCTGCATCGCCGCTGTATTTTGACCTCATTTTTTCTCTGGCTTCATCAGAGATATTTCCATAGTCCATTAAGGCGGATGGATTTTTTCTTATTTTTTCAGGAATATTATCATACTTCTCAAATATATTTTTAAATATTTTAGTATAAACAATTAATTTTAATTGATTATAAGTTAGCTCAACTACAGGTCTACCAAAAAAACCGACAGTGTCATCACTAAAAGGAAAATAAATATAATAAAATTCTTGTAAAATCATTTCTTGAATTTTTGCTTCATCAAACATTTCAAAAATTGAATTATAAGTATCTATATATTCTTTTAGTTCTTCTGAGTATAGTTCTGAAAAATCTTTATCTTTTAAGAAGTACAAATCATTAAGCTCTTTATCTGAATAAAAACTTCTAATTATATAATAGTCGTTTGCTCTTTTTGTAGCATAAGATTCAGCCGTACTTGTTAACAAGCTTTGCTTCTGAACTTCTAATTCTTTTATTTTGTCTTCATTATCTTGAAGGGCTTTATTTTGAGCATCTATTTGACTCTTTAAAACTAGCTCTTGTTTGTTTTTAACTATTTGCTTAGAAAATTCCCTTAGTCGTGAAAGCTCTTTGTCTTTTTCTTCAGTCCAAATACCATCTTTATAAACTCTTTTAAGGGTTTCTTCTTCTGGCTCAACTCCTCTAGCAATAGCTTTCTCTAAATGCTCTGTATATACATCATCAAGATCAACTTGATCTTGGGCAGACAAATGTTTTAAGTATAATTTTTTATTTAAAACTGTACACTCGGAGTACCCCCGAATTATATCTCTAAATATTTTTCTATATTCAGATGCCTGCTTCCTTTCATCCACATTTAAAGAGTTCCTTCATTAATGTCTTTCTCTAAAGCCTCAAAATCTTCAGTAGATGAATTGACACTAAAATACCAAAAACTAACAAAAGCCATAAGTTTATCGTATATAATTTCTAATAAATCATCCTCTTCCTCTTCCATTGCATAAAAAGATTCTTTTTTGTCTTGAACTTCTGTACCTTCAAAAAATGGAATTAATTGACCCTTATCTTCTGTGTAAGTCAGGCTCAAGATGTACCAAAGGATTACTTTATTTTGAGCTCTAACATCTGCAGTATGATTTAATAGCGCTGAATAGTTTGTTTCAATACTAGCAATAGTTCTCCTAAGGGTTGCAATATCTTCAAAAACTTGCTTTTGCTCTGAGCTAAATTTATTTGGATCTGATGTTTTTAGTTTATAATTTGTAAATTTAGTTTGAAGTTCAGCTAACTCTCCATACATTTTAGCCAGCTCTTTAGCTTCTTCTTCACTCATTATCCCGCCATTGTCAGTATATTTATTTAACAGCATGGCTTTTGTTAAAATACCGTCCTTTACGCATTTACTCATTTCAATGCTGTATTCCATGTCAGCTTCTTCCATCTGCCTTCTGGTTGGCTGTTTTAAAACAAAAGTGTGTTCAATCTTTTCTACCTCATTTCTTTTTTCTTTAACGATTTGTTTTTCTTTTACTTTTCGTTTTTCTTTTGTCTTGTACTTTTCGTCTTCGCCAGTTTCTTTATTTTTGCGAGTTTTTTCAACCTCAACTTCTTTTTCGACTTCAACATCCTTTTCGACGTCAACTTCTTTTTCAACTTCAGTTTCCTGAAAAACTTTAAAACGATAGATTTCTTTGTTTGTTTTTGTATACATACCTTTTACCTTATTTAAATATTATAATACTAGAATTTAAAATTTATAGTAAATTTTTCTAAATCAGAATTTGTTTCCCTGATAGATTCATTTCCTATATCAAGAATTTTTTTTCTATAGTATTGCAGTTTATCTTTATCAAAATAATCTGCCTGAGAAATAACATCCTCGTGACTTGGAATGTTTTCTTTTAATTTTTTAAAATGGATTTGATGCTCAGTATACAAATCCTCAAGAAGAACTAAAAACCCTTTAAATAGAGATTTAGTGCTCTTATTTTGCCTTTCTGTGAGAAACTCTTTTGCTTCCATAAACCTTATACCTATTTTAGTTTACACATATTATGCTCTTTAGGTGTAAAAAAAAGTATGAGTCTTATAGATGATGCGAATAAAGCTGATATGGAGAAAGTTATGATGTCTATTCATAATACTTTCGCTAGAGATATCAAATTTATACAAGATGCCAAAAGAATTATTCTTAGTACCGATCCTAATTATAATTATTTATACAAAAGTGTTAGAGGTTCTGTGTCTACAGTTAAAAGGCAAATAACAGAAAAAGTATTTAAAGCAAGAATATTATATGTAGGCAGGCAAGAAGAGGGGCTTTTTGATAGTGAAGCCAATGCACAAATAAAAGTAGAAAAAAATATTGGAGAAGTAAGAATAAAAGTTGATGGAACTGGATATAAATATTTAAAAGACTCAAAAAGAGTGGAGCTGGACGGGAGAATGTTTACGGTTTCTTCTGATGAAAGACCTCACGGCTTGTTTGCCCCACAGTTCTATACATTTTATTTAAAACCAATTAATAGTTAATTATGGCATTTGCAAGAAATTCAGCAAGAGATATATCTAAGGAAGTTGATTTTAGAAAATCAATTGAATACTTAAAAGAAGTAAAACAAATTATAAGGTCAGAATTTAATGCAGCTAAAACTAAATTAATTCATGAATTTGAGATGCATCCAGTTACCAGAGAGATTGATGGTGGTACTGGAGCTTCAAACATATCAGGCACTTTAGGGGGTAGAGCAAATTTATTTTCTTTTATAGGATTTAAATATGGAGATAAGCCTTTAAGCCCAATAAAAGAACTTTTAGAAAAAATTGAAATAACATCAATACTTACAAGAAGGGATGGGTTTGCAAGCACACATGTTTTATATCCAAGTGCGCAGGATATTTTTAGAGTAACTCCCCTGCCTTGGGCTGACGGCAGAAGTTGGGCTGAAGGTATTGAAAAAGGCATATCTAATTTTGGTCAGTACTTAGATCTTAAGACAGATGCAAGTAGATCAGGAAGAGGTATTCAAAATGATAGCAGAGAATCAGGATTAAGTTTCTCTCCAATGCCATATATAAGTAATTTAATAGAAGATTTTGAAAAATTTATATCTGCTATAAATAAACAAAGAATAGTATAATGAAACCACAGTTTCAGCATCAAGTAGTTACCAGCTTTGCATTATTTTTAGAAAATGTAGTAATGTTTAAAGGTGCTGCTTTTCAAAATAAGGATGATGCTAATTTTTATTATACTCCAGATGATAGGCTTGATCCAAACTACATGGCTTTTTCTTCATCACATAAACAATGGGTAACTGATGATCATATAAAAAGAGAGCATGGAGCGAATATTATTGATGGCATAACTTTAGATGGTTTTTATTTAAAACGTGGAGCACAAAGTGTTCAGTATGATTTTGACAATGGAAGAGTTTTAGTTCCTAAAGCAATTGCATCACCTAGCTCAGTAATACAAGGGTCATATGCAGTAAAAGATTTCAACATGTATATTACTGACCAAACAGAAGAAGAACTTCTTCTTGAGAGTCAGTTCGATAATAATAGTCGATTCGATCAAATTGGGCAAGGAATAAAACCTTATGATCAAGTCGTGCCTGCAATATTCATGTCTTATGAGGGAAGTAAAAATGTACCTTTTGCATTTGGGGGACAAGATACAACTATTAGTAATATTAGGTGTGTGGTTTTTGCAGAAGATTCATATCAATTAGATGGATTATTTTCAATTATCAATGATTTAAAATATTCAAATTTTGCAAATGTAGGATTTAATGAACACCCTTTAGATGAATTTGGTAATTTAAAAAATGGAAATTATGATTACAAAGATTTAAGTGATAGATATTTTGATTATAGTAATTTCGCATATCTTAATGATATAAAAGTTTCTAAACTTAATGATAGGGTAGCTAAAAAAGCTCACCCCGGATTGTATATGGGATTTATAGATGCAGAAATATATGCACACAGATTCCCAAGGCAGCCTTTGGTCGAGCCGGTTGCATCAAGAGGCCCGAAAATTGGATATGTTCCTCTTGCTCCATACAAATTAACTTTAGAAGTCACACAAAAACCTTTAGCTCCTTACAATATAGAGCTAGATAAAAGGTTACCATATAATCCTTACGGTTTATTCTTGTCTACGACTCGACATCTCAGGCTTCAGGCTGGTAATGTTGCAAATGTAGTTATGCAGCCATCAACAGAATTATTAATTAAATTAGATGGCTCTCCCGGTCAAATAGCATTTCTAGACATACAGGGTGAAAGCATACAGGTTGGTAATAGTGCTTCCAATAAATTAGTGTTTGATGGTTTTACTTTTTCATCAATAGGGCAGACGATACAAAAAACAATTGCAGGTATATCTTTTGATATAACTTGGGAAGGTTATGGAAGTCAAATAATAAAATTAAAAAGAGCAGAGAGTGGAACTGGAAGCTTTGATAGTCAAATAGATGTGGCAATTTATGTTCCATGTTAAATATTTAGTGTATTAATAAATAAGATGACTTACCATTCTTCGTCCAGTTCCAGCTCTTACTCTTCAAAAGTTTTCTATAGTTTCTTGCACAGAAATGAAGAGCCTTATGTAGCTACCGGATATGTTGTTTATAGACAACAGGTTAGTGGATCAACTTCTGGAGACTACGAACATGTTGCAACATTAGCTCCAACGGGATTAGGTAACCCAATTACAATTACAGGATTCGATGTAATTACAAAATGTGGTTATTCTTACAATTATAAATGTGCCGCAGTTAATGCTCAAGGAGAATCTTTGGGAATTAATCCAGTATTTTCCGGAGTTTCAATGCCTTGTCCGACTCCTACAAGAACAAGAACTCCGACACCAACAAAAACACCCACATTAACTCCAACAATATCAGTAACTCCTACTGCTACTCCAACTGTAACTACAACTCCAACTATAAGTGTTACGCCTACGGTTACCTCAACTCCAACTTCAAATGCTGCAACCCCAACTCCTACTATTTCGGTTTCGCCTTCTGTATCTACTTCTGTACCAGTAACTCCAAGTAACACTCCAACAGTTTCAATAACTCCAAGTAATACTCCAACAGTTTCAACAACTCCAAGTAATACTCCAACAATTTCAATAACTCCAAGTAACACTCCAACAATTTCAATAACTCCAAGTAACACTCCAACAATTTCAGTTTCTGCAAGCGTTACTCCAACAATTTCAGCTTCTTCATCTGTTGCAGCTACTCCAAGCGCCACCCCTTCAGTTTCGGTATCTTCTTCGGTTCTCGTCACACCTAGTCCGACTCCAAGTGTTACCCCAACTAATGCTCTTGGGGGATGCTTTGGTGGAGCTACAACTGGTATATCCATAGTAAGTGTTTCTAATGAGTATCAATTTAGTCAAGCTGGAAAAACTGCTCAAATAGAACCCTGCATGGCTTTGGCTAGAGGAACTACATACGGTCTTACAATAAATGCAGGAAGTCATCCATTTTACATTAAGTCTGCAAATACTGCAGGAACAGCAAATCAATACAATAATGGAGTAACTAATAATGGAGAAACTAACGGAACCATCTTATTTAATGTTCCGTGTGATGCTCCAAATATGCTATTTTACCAGTGCAGCGTTCATAGTGCAATGAGTGGAGTAATTAATATATATGGTAATTGCCCATCTCCAACCCCAACTCCAACACCTTCGGTTTCGGTATCTTCTTCTGTTCCAGCTACTCCAAGTGCTACCCCTTCGGTTTCAGTATCTTCTTCCGTTCCAGCAGCAACAGTAACACCTTCGGTTTCGGTATCTTCTT
>MDTC01034389.1_pt1 | contig 50133 bp, 37 predicted proteins | sample 811181 | NCBI WGS metagenome assembly MDTC01 (sample SAMN05326644, study PRJNA326480) | marine metagenome | isolation source: seawater | place: Pacific Ocean: North | collected 2011 | reverse complement strand
GAAAGATTTTCCGAAGCCTCGTTGAGAATGAGGAGTATCTCGAATACATGAAGTCTGACGAACGAAGTTTTCGACACGACCGAGAATCCTTGATTCGGATGTTTCGAAAGCACATGATCAACTCTGAACTGTTCCAAGACAGTCTAGAAGAGTTGAGCATCTTCTGGAATGACGACTTGGATTTAGCAGCATCGATGGTCATTAAAACCATCAAGACCATCAAAGAAGATGATGACGATTTTGAGCTTTTACCGCTCTGGAGAGAGGATGAAGACGACAAACAATTTCTAGAGGTACTCTTCACCAAATCCCTTTCACAAGCTGAGGAAAATGAGGCAATGGTCACAAAAGCTGCTGCAAACTGGGAATTGGAACGGATTGCGCTCATGGATCGCATTCTAATGAAAATGGCCATCGCAGAGGCGAGGAACTTCCCTTCCATTCCATTGAAGGTGACGCTCAATGAATACATCGAACTCTCGAAGTATTACAGCACACCAAAGAGCAATGGTTTCATCAATGGAATATTGGATGAATTGTTTACCAAACTCAAAAAAACAGGCAGCATCAAAAAAACAGGCAGAGGTCTAATCGAATGATGCCGAAAAAAGTCACAGGTCTTGAGGCCTCGAATATTTTTGCCATCGCGACTGGTTTGATACTAGGACTAATGACCGTGTCATCCATGAACTCCTGTCAACTGGAACGCGACAAAGCCGTGACTACGAGCGTGGTTCATATCAATGCAACAGCTCAAAATCAAGATTTACAGAAAAATCGACCGATGCCCGCAATAACCTTTCAAGACACATTGATAAATCTTGGAATCATGGCAGAGGGCAATGTCAAAGAAGTCACATTCCCGTTCTTGAATACCGGGAAAGCTCCGCTCGTTTTAGCCGATGTCAGCACCTCTTGTGGCTGCACCATTGCAAATGACTGGCCAAAGAAGGCCATCGCCCCAGGGAAAGGTTCCGAAATCTCAGTTCGATTTAACAGCCAAGGCCGAACAGGCGAAAACCGAAAGGAAATTTTTGTAGTCTCCAACGCTGCGCTTTCTACTGTAACTCTCGTCCTCACTGCGGACGTAATTGGACCCAATCGCTAAACCTGACTGAATCACAAATTACAATTAGACCATGAATCACGCAATATTACAAGCTCAAGCAGAAGGAGGAATGAGTTTCTTCATTCTGATTGGAGGCATGTTTTTAATCATGTACTTCTTCATGATTCGCCCCCAAGTCAAAAAACAAAAAGAAGCCAAATCCTTTCGAGAGCAACTGTCAAAAGGTGACAAAGTGGTTACCATCGGTGGAATCCATGGTAAAGTAGTTGACATGAACGAGCGCACTGTCTTGATTCAAGTGGACGGTGCCAAAATCCGAATCGAAAAGACCGCACTCAACCCTGCGGGAGAAGCTTCTGAGGAAGACATTAAGGCCAACGCATAAGCAAATGAACCCTATCGATTCCTCCAAACGCAAACTGCCCTCGCTGGGATTATCGTTCGTGCCCGTTCTCGCTCTTGTGGGTCTTCTGGCCGCAGATGTCGTGGCGTTTGGAGAGGATAGCTCGTATGGAGCAAACCAAATTGCGATGCTTTTATCAGCCTTGGTGGCGGGTACAATTGGCATGTTGCAAGGCACCAAATGGGAAGCCATTTCAGAAGCGATGTCAAAGTCAGTCGCACAGACGACAGAAGCACTGCTCATATTGCTCATGATCGGAGCCCTTTCAGGCACTTGGCTCCTCGCTGGCATCATTCCTGCATTTATCCATTATGGTTTGCAGGTCCTTGAGCCCAGCCTGTTTCTATTTGCGGCCTGCATCATATGCGGTGTTTTATCCTTGGCTACCGGAAGCAGCTGGGGAACAGTGGGTACAATAGGCATCGCTCTCATAGGAATTGGAACAGCACTTGGGTTGAGTTCTGGTTGGATCGCAGGTGCGATTATTTCAGGGGCTTACTTCGGTGACAAAATGTCGCCACTGAGCGATACCACGAACATTGCAGCAGCAGTCGGTGGAACCGATTTATTCACACACATTCGTTACATGATGATCACAACTGTGCCCAGCCTGATCATTGCACTGCTTGTGTTTTTGGTCGTAGGCTTTGGTGGATCAGCGGTGGATGGGAACTTCGAAGCGTCATTTGCCACTGAACTGGGAGAAGCTGTGTTTGGGACGTTTCACATTCATGCAGGCCTATTCATTGCTCCAATTGCAGTTTTGATCATGATCGCACGAAAAGTCCCGGCAGCTGCTGCCCTATTCATCGGGGCCATTTTAGGTGCTTTGACCGCCATCATTTTCCAGCCTGATGTCATTGCTAGCGTCGCAACCCTTGGTGCGGATGCTTCCTATGGTATGATGGCATTCCAAACCAGCATCCAAGCCATGGCGCTTGAAACACAGATCACGACAGGCAGCGAACTCGCCGACGCGCTTCTAAATTCAAGTGGAATGGCTGGCATGCTCAATACCGTGTGGCTCATTCTGTGTGCAACTGTCTTTGGTTCAGTAATGCAAGCGACAGGAATGCTTCAACGCATCACTCAAGCCATTCTTGTCGGAGTGCAATCGGCGTTTGGATTGGTTGCACGGTCTGTAGGAACATGTTTGGCGTTCAATGTCTTGGCATCCGACCAGTACCTCGCGATCATAGTCCCAGGCAATATGTTGAAGGACGCTTATGAAAAACAAGGCCTGGCTCCTGAGAACCTCAGTCGCACATTGGAAGATTCGGGCACTGTAACAAGTGTACTAATTCCTTGGAACACCTGTGGTGTCGCGCAGAGCGGTATCCTTGGCATTTCGACATGGACCTATTTGCCTTATTGCATTTTCAACTGGGTGAGCCCCATCATGACGCTCATCATCGCGGCCTCTGGCTTTAAAATACGAACGTTGGTTGATGCTGAAAAGCCACTTGCTCGCGGTTAAAGCATTGAACTCATAACAGCTCCGTCTGTTGCTATCACATGGCACGAATGAAAAGCACCAAACAAGCTTCAGAGGAAGCGTATATCGAGGTGACAGGTGCAAGGGAGCATAACCTCAAAAACATTGACATTCGCATCCCACGCAACCAACTTGTGGTGATCACGGGGGTGAGTGGTAGTGGGAAATCAAGCTTGGCTTTCGACACCGTTTATGCCGAAGGTCAGCGGCGCTACTTAGAAACGTTTTCGGCCTATGCGAGGCAATTCTTAGGTGGACTCGAACGTCCAGCCGTAGATCAAATTACAGGATTGAGTCCTGTAATCAGCATCGAGCAAAAAACCATTTCAAAAAACCCCCGATCTACCGTCGGGACCATTACCGAAGTGCATGATTTTCTTCGTCTCGCCTTTGCCCGCGCATCTGATGCGTTCAGCCTCTCTACAGGCGAGCCGATGGTTCGGTTCACCGACGAAGAGATTGTTGAAAGAATTTTTAGCTCTTTGCACAATGGGCGGATTCTAATTCTCGCTCCGCTTGTGAAAGGTCGAAAAGGCCATTATCGCGAACTTTTCGAATCCGTCATTAAGCAAGGCTTCGTGCGCGCTCGTGTAGACGGAATATTGATCGAATTGGAATCGGGAATGAAACTCGATCGCTACAAAGTTCATGACATCGAAGTCGTCATCGACCGTTTAGAAGTTCGACTGGATGAAGAGCCAAGGCTTCTTCGATCTGTTAAGACTGCGCTCAACATGGGCAAAGGAACCATGGCCGTTTTGCGCCATGACTCAAATGATTACCGCCACTTCAGCCGCAATCTCATGTGTCCGACCACAGGTGAAGCATACCCAGATCCCGAACCCAACTTATTTTCTTTCAATTCTCCATACGGAGCCTGCAGTCGATGCAACGGCCTGGGAGAAATCGCTGAAACCGAAGTTGAGTTAATCATTCCTGACGATTCGATCAGCATTAAAAAAGGTGGGATTGCGCCTCTTGGCGATTTGAAAGGCAATCGGACCATGCGAATCATCGAGGCTTTGCTCGCAGCATCAGGAGACACATTAAAAACTGCCATTCGTGATCTTGATGATCGAGTGCTGAGTGAAATATTATACGGTTCTGATGGCTCCATCTACCTCCCGGGCAAGGCAGGTACCAAGGGAGTTCATGTTCAATGGGAAGGAGTGATCTCAACAATTGAAAATGCGGCGGATCGAAACAGTTCCATTCCGTTGCGCCGTTGGGCTCGAAAGTTCATGAAGAAAAAACCATGTCCAGCTTGCAACGGAACACGTCTCAAACCCGTGAGTCTTCAATTCAAATTGGACGGCAAGAACATCGCCGAGCTCGGGTCCATGGATTTAAATTCACTCGCTGGTTGGTTCCAAGGAATCGAAAAAAGGCTCAATCAAAAGCAGCTCATAATTCTGCGCGAGCCACTGAAAGAAATAAAAGCTCGTCTCGGATTTTTGGTAGACGTTGGACTGGATTACTTGGCACTCGATCGATCATCTCGGACACTCTCAGGAGGCGAAGCGCAACGGATTAGACTCGCCACTCAAATTGGAAGCAAACTGACGGAGGTATTGTACATCTTAGATGAACCGAGCATCGGATTGCATCAACGCGACAACGATCGTCTGATCAAAAGCCTCAAAGCTCTGCGGGATGCCGGCAATTCGATCATCGTCATCGAACACGATGAAGAAATGATGCTACAAGCAGATCATCTCATCGACATCGGTCCGGGAGCGGGCATTCATGGGGGCACGATTGTAGCGCAGGGAGATCCAAGCAAACACCTTTCATCTGAGAGCAATACCGCGCTATACCTTAACGGTGAACGCCAAATTGAAGTTCCCAAAAAGCGCAGGAAAGGACACCGCAAAAGCATTCGACTTACAGGTGCCAATGGGCACAACTTGAAAAATGTAACGGTCAAAATCCCACTCGGCACGTTCACTTGTGTGAGTGGCATTAGTGGAAGCGGCAAAAGCAGTCTGATCAATCAGACCTTGTACCCTGCACTGCATAACCACTACTACGAGGAAACCAAGGTGCCTCTGCCCTTTGGCAAAGTCTCGGGGCTCCATCATCTAGATAAAATCATTGGCATCAATCAAAGTCCAATCGGTAGAACTCCGCGATCTAACCCCGCGACGTATACCGGCGTATTCAATGAAATCAGATCCCTGTTCACCAAGTTACCTGAAGCAGCCATTCGGGGCTACAAACCCGGACGATTTAGCTTCAACGTGGTTGGCGGGCGATGCGAAGATTGCAAAGGTGCAGGAGTGCGCACCATTGAAATGAATTTTTTACCTGATGTGCATGTTACCTGTGAGACCTGCCAGGGCAAACGGTACAACAGAGAAACACTCGAAGTCAGGTACCGAGGGAAATCCATTGCAGATGTGCTTGAGATGACTGTCAACGAGGCCGTTTCATTTTTTGAATCCTTCCCCAAACTGAAGCGCATTACCAAAACATTGCAAGATGTAGGGCTCGGTTACATCACCCTAGGACAGCAATCCACTACGCTTTCAGGAGGCGAGGCTCAGCGAGTCAAGTTAGCAACTGAACTGGCACGTGTTGGCACGGGCAGCACGCTATACCTGTTGGATGAGCCGACCACAGGCCTGCATTTCCAGGACATTCAAATGCTCATCAATGTCCTGCAAAGGCTTGTTGATCAGGGCAACACCGTATTGGTCATCGAACACAATATGGACGTCATTAAAGTCGCAGATTACCTCATCGATCTTGGGCCTGAAGGTGGCGGCCGTGGCGGTGAAATTGTCGCCGCAGGAACACCTGAAGAGGTTGCAAAAAATGAATTCAGTGCCACTGCTCCTTTTTTAAAGCCTATTTTGCAGGCACAAACTAGATGAGATTCGGAAGATGAAGAAAGGACTGAAACAACGTGACTGGAATGAAATCAAGACCAATGACAGTTGGTCGATCTTTAAAATTATGGGGGAATTCGTCCAGGGATTTGAAACCCTGCAACGAATAGGGCCTTGCATCAGCATTTACGGGTCTGCACGAATGGCAGAAGATTCTGTCGTTTACAATCAGTCGAGGGAAGTGGCGCGGCAACTGAGCGAACGCGGCTACGGGGTCATCACAGGAGGCGGACCAGGTGTGATGGAAGCCGGAAACCGTGGAGCCCATGATGCAGGCGGAACATCTGTCGGATTGAACATTGAACTGCCCTTTGAGCAACACAACAATCCGTACATTGATCCCGACAAGAGCATTGATTTTGACTACTTTTTTGTTCGAAAAGTGATGTTCGTCAAGTACTCTCAAGGGTTTGTGGTTATGCCCGGTGGATTCGGCACACTCGATGAACTTTTCGAAGCATTGACATTGGTACAAACCTCCAAAGTTGAGCCCGTGCCTGTAATCCTTTTCGATTCCAAGTTTTGGTCTGGACTTGTCGACTGGATGAGAACGACTCTTTCGGATCAATACAAGACAATCAGCCCGGGTGACCCAGAACTGTTCCATGTAGTAGATACCGCGGAGGAAGTGGTAAAGGTCATTGACGACTTCTACTCCAAGTCGCTGCTTCGTCCAAATTTCTAGAAAGCGGTCACTGCTTTACAAAAGGAAGCGTATGGCGTTGCCCATTCTTGGAAAACTCCAACACGTACAAACCACTGGACCAGCCGGAGACATCAAGTGTTTGATTTTGAGTTAAACCCCATTGCCATTGGTGGAGCACGCGGCCTGTGCAATCCAGCGCTCGGCAATTCGTTCCCATTGGATTGATGTACCGCACCTGAATATTCAGTATGTCTTCAGCAGGGTTTGGATACAAACTCCAATTCGCCTCAGCAAGTGACTCATCAAGCGCCATTATGGGTTCAAAACCTATGGTAAAAACCCCGCTTTCAGGAAAATCTACCGTTGTTGACCAATACTCCCCTTCGTTTTGCAGAGGATAAAACACCGGTGTATTCATTACATTAAAGGCATCGCCATCGCCAACAATGAGGCCAATGGAGCCCGATGCAAACAATTCCGCAACACCAGCGTCGAAAATTCTAAAATCGACCGTTCCAAGATCTCCAAGTTCTTCAACCGCCCAAGTGCGATCCAAGCGTGCTGACTGAAAAGGATATGCCTCAACCACCTCCAAAGCGCCACCATCGTGACCCCAAAACATATATTCGGTGTCTTCCATTTGCCCTGGATTGCTTATCCGAACTGCTCCTGTACCCTGAGCATCATCGTGAAAATCCCATTCACTTTCACGTCCTATTCCAGCGACATCATGAGGATAGGTTGAGCGGAAATACATTTGCACATTGCCCATGCCCATCGAATAACGTGAACCAACATAGTTGGATACAATTTTGCGCTGTGACTCGAATAGTTTTCGGTTATAAATGAAATGTTCGGCAATCATCCCTTCTCCAAAACGATTGTCAAAATCCCAACCATAACGCACTTCAACCAGATCTGAATTGGAGCGGCTTCCAATGTTACTTCCAGGGAATGGCAACCTTGTTTCATTGATGATGGTGTAGAATTGTTGATCCCAATCTGACTGGTCATAAATCACACCGTAGAATTGCGGAACCGAGGCGTCGACAATCCACACAGGAGTGGCTTGCGCATAATTCCCCTCGTCATCAATCACCACTGATTGGTAAGAGCTTTGATCCTTCCAGGGATGCAAAATGAATCCATTTGACTGCCTTGAACTCGCGATCCACCCGTGGTCATTCCATGTGTTATCTGCACCTTGGACCACACTGAAGGCCGAGATGCTCCGCGACAATTCGACAGCAGGAGCAACAACGCAGTCGTTTTCTCCATCAAAAGCCACGGCAGGTTGGCCGTTGATTCCGTCAAGCACTTGGCTCGGGGCGGCGCCTGCATTGTCTTGGAATGCCGAAACCACATTACCAGAATTAACGTCGCGCCATTCCGCAATAGCACCACCACTGACTGGATTCCCCGTCGCATCCAGCAATCCGGCATCACCGCGCAGCCAAATGGCCAAGTCCATCTCATTGCCCACGCCACCTGGTCCAAAAGGTCCAAACGCCTCGGGCACAGGGTGATACGCCAATTGCAGTGTGTCTGAACCAATGTTTGGCAAACCGAAACCGCCCACTTCGTCAGCAGCTCCATCTGGCACACAAATGAAAATCGGCCCGTAATCCAATGGTTCGAGCGTAAGGAGATAGTCCACCCCATTCACATCCAAGGAAGAGACAATCGCATTTTCAACGAAAATATCCGCTACGGCGAGCCCCTGCATCTCTACATTCTGCAAATTCCTTCTGAAGCTAATTTCGATCTCAGTGGGCCCATAAACAGCCGTTTCACTCGCACCAGGACTGAGAAATGCGAGCGGTGGAAAACCGGTGCTTTGTCCATAAACATCTGTTTCCCACATTCCACGTCCATAGGTTCCTGCACGGAGGCGCTGAGGATCACTTGCTTCTGAACCAGGATAAAGCTCCAACTCCGTCACCCGAACAGATGCTGGTAATCCCTGCGAAAAGTTGGACCAAACTGAATCTGCAACATTCCAATGAAAGACGCCCATATCAGAGCCTGCATACAATCCGTCCGTTCCAGTGGTGTCGTAGACAATCGAATTGATCGGCAAGCCGCTTAGCTCGCCTTCGAGCTCCTCCCAATTCACGCCCAAATCCGATGATTTCCAAACCTTTTTGGCAAAGGAAATGAAGACTGTGCTGTCCTCACCAGAGACGGTTTCCACGGAAAGGACCGGGTTGGAGCTCAAAGGCAAATCGCTGCTGAGATCGACCCAAACGATGCTGTCCGAATCATCCAATGCATTATCGCATCGAAACAACTTTCGGTTGCTCTTTGCCACAAACAGCACATTTTCATTGCTGCGATGGCGATGCACCACTCGCATGGCATTGGTGTTTAAGCCTCCCAGTTCATCGCTGATTTTTTCCCAAACAATGCTATCGCGAACGGGGTGCTTCACATTGTTCGAACGCCAAATGTTAAGCAAGCCCACAAACATGGTCTCAGAGTCTTCTGGTGACACCGTAAAAGGCGTAGACCACGCTCCTCCCTCTGTGATTCCCAGCTCCCCATTTGCCACGATGGTTTGTGACTGAATGCCTGGACCTGTTCTGTAAATTCGACCATATTGAGAACTCGAAAAAAACCAATTGGGATCGTTAGGGTCGTAGATGCATTCGAAACCATCTCCTCCGCTGCCCCTAGACCACTGAATCCCATCAAATAAATAAGTTCCATTGTCCTGGTATCCATTCATTGCATTCGTACCTGCAAAAGGACTTTGTCCAATTTTATAAATTTCACCCGTGATGATGCCATGGCTGCGATCTTCCCATTGTTCATTGTTCGCATAGCGATATATGCCTCCGTCATTCGCTAGCCAAATTTCTTGGGTATGAGGATTGGCCGTCAAATCGTGTTGGTCAACGTGCAAGTAGCTATCCTGAATGTCCAGCCATGTAACTCCGGCATCATCGGACCGCTTCATGCGAATTCCCCCTGCATAAACACGGTCTACCACGACAGGATCTGCTTCTAGACAAAGGTCGTACCATGCCTGCCCTCCTTCGCCGTCGCCATTGGCACTCCAGCCCATGATGTTTGGGGCATCACTCATCTCCTCAAAATTTAAGCCCGAGTCGACGGATTTGTAGAAGGCACGATATTCGTAGGTACCAGTTGAGAGCACATAGACATATTCCGGGGCAGCCGGTGTCACTGCAATCACCATTCGAGTGCTCGGCTGAATCCCGTCGTTGATGTATTCCCAAGAATCGCCCGCGTCATTACTGCGCCAAAAACGACCACTTCCTGTGCAATAAATGATATTCGCATCGGTCGGATGCTGGACAATGTCTTTGTAGTTCTGTGTATTGAGGGACACTTGGTCCCATGACTGACCGCCATCGTTGGTCTTAAAGATTCCATTGCTTGTCGCAGCCACCACTTGGTTTTCGTTTTCTGGATGAACCAACAAATCTCCCACGACGTAGTCCGATATGCCATTGTTGGCGAATTCCCATGATTCTCCTCCGTCGGTAGATTTCATGATTCCCATACCAGGGCTGTCCGATGCATCGCGGTCACCAGTCCCTATGTATACGACAGACGAATTGGAAACGGAAAAGTCAATCGCGCTCACCCCCAACGTGGGGAAATCATCGGTGTTACAACTCCAAGACTCTCCTCCATCATACGATCGCCAGAGTCCGCCGGCTGGAGCACCCGCAAACATGACATCTGGGTCAGAAGGATGGAACGAAATCGCGTTCATACGTCCAATTCCACGGATGTTTTCACGTGTGGTGATGTCATCAAGAACGGGACCACAAACCTTCCAATCACCTTCAAGTGATCGACCATTCGACACAGATTCTACCCAGCGATTGTGCGCACGAGCGGCTGCATTCCCATCGAGAATTGATCCATCGGATGGATTGACGCGCCCATCTGAAAGATGCAGCCATCGTTCCACTTGCTTGTAGCCTGAACCCTTGGTTCTCGCCCGTCCCTCCCAACGCTCTTCAAACATCAAACGCAGCTGAGCAGGTGTTACATCTGCATCTTGCATGAGCACCGACCAATCTGGATCGTTGGCCGGATTATAAATTGGAGATTGGCCTGAAGCCAAAGCACAAAACGAAAAAACGAAACAGGAAAGTAGAAGAATCCTTGCCATAATTAATCATGTCATTGGGAGCACTAATTTAAAGAGTTAGCGACAACATGTCCGACATTTTCACACATACTGTGGACATCAAGGGTCAGTTTGTCAGTATTTCGCACACAAATGGCATTGGCGCAATGATTGCTTCAGAGGAACCAAAGACATTAAGACATGCAAAAAGGAAACATCAACGTTCAAACAGAGAACATCTTTCCAATCATTAAAAAGTTCCTCTACAGCGACCACGAAATCTTCCTGCGCGAATTGGTTTCAAATGCAGTAGACGCAACTCAAAAGCGAATCACTCTCGGGAAACTCGGCGAGGTTAATGCAGTGGAGGGCAACACATCCATTGAAGTCATTCGAGATGAAGAGCACAAAACCCTGACAATCCGTGATCGTGGAATCGGCATGACCGAGGAGGAAGTCAATAAATACATCAATCAAATTGCCTTTTCTGGTGCAACTGAATTCCTCGACAAGTACAAGGGCGAGGAAGCCAAAACAGCCATCATAGGCCACTTTGGTTTGGGTTTTTACTCTGCGTTCATGGTTGCAAAACATGTGGATATCATCTCTTGGAGTCAAAGAGACGGCGCCGAGCCAGTAAAGTGGAGTTGTGACGGTTCACCAGAATACACGATCGAGAAAGCCGAAAAGAAAGAACGAGGAACCGACATCATACTGCACATTGCAGATGATAGCGAAGAATTCTTGACCGACGATCGCGTCCAAGGCATTCTGAACAAATACTGCAAATTCATGCCTGTGGAAATCATCCATGGCACGAAAACAGAAATGGTCGACGATCCTTCCGGTGAGAAAGACGAAGATGGGAATGTCAAAAAGACCGAAAAAACCTCTCCCCGTGTCGTCAACGAATCAAAACCTCTTTGGACCAAAGCGCCTGCAGATTTAGAGGATGAAGATTATAAGAAATTCTACCAGGACTTGTACCCGATGAATTTCGAAGATCCTTTGTTTCACATTCATCTCAATGTGGACTTCCCATTCAATTTAACGGGCATCTTGTACTTCCCGCAGTTGAAGAAAGAAATGGAATTGCGCAGGGATAAAATCCACTTGTACTCAAACCAAGTTTTTATCACGGACAATGTGGAAAACATCGTACCCGATTTTCTCACCCTTTTGCATGGAGTAATCGACTCGCCAGATATTCCTTTGAATGTCTCCCGTTCTTATCTCCAAGAGGATGCTAATGTGAAGAAAATCAGTGGACACATCTCTAAGAAGGTCTCGGACAAGCTGAACACGATGTTCAAAAAGGACCGCGAGACGTTCGCCTCCCAATGGGATGACCTCCGCATTTTTGTTGAATATGGCATCTTGACCGATCAAAAATTCATGGATCGTGCCAAGAAATTCATGCTCTTCAAAGACACTGAAGGAGCTTGTCACACATACGAGGAAATGATCGCTGTGGTCGGAGAAACTCAAAAAGATAAAAACGGAAAAATCATCTTGCCGTACACGGCAGATGCCAAAGCACAACATAGCTTTGTATCAGCCGCCAAAGAGCGCGGTTATCAGGTGCTTGTGATGGAAGGACCTCTCGCATCGCATATGGTCCAAAAACTTGAAGAAGCATATCCTGATGTGCAGTTCAAGCGCGTAGACTCAGATGTAGTTGATAACCTGATCGAAACCGACGATGCAACGACAAGCACCCTCGACGAGAAGCAGGAAGAAGCCTTAAAACCTATCATTGAAGGTGCTTTCCCTGGCGAGGCGTACAAGGTGAAATTCACTGCAATGTCTCCTACTGCAGCCCCACTGACCATCACTCGTTCCGAATTCATGCGCCGCATGAAAGAGCAGCAGGCAGTCGGGGGAGGCGGCGGATTCCAAATGTTTGGTGCGATGCCAGACAACTATGATGTTACTGTCAATTCAAACCACCCGATCGTTCAAAAAATCTTATCGGAAAAAGATGAATCCGTGAAGCAAAAAGTGGCGAAACGGGCAGGAGATTTGGCGCGCTTGTCACAAGGATTGCTCGAAGGAGAAGAACTGACGGCCTTTATTGCGGACGGATACGGCGAGCTATCGTGAGCCGATACGGATCTTGGATTGGCGGTGCAATCGGTTGGGCCCTTGGGGGGCCGATTGGCGCCGTCATGGGCTTCGCATTTGGCAAAATGTTCTCAGATGGTAGCTCGTCTTATGAGCAAAACAACACCGGCTCATCTTTTAGCAGTCGACAAGCAACTCAAGCAGGCGATTTCTCAATTGCGCTGCTCGTCCTGAGTGCCGCGGTCATGAAAGCAGACAACCGCGTTTTACAATCCGAGTTGGACTATGTCAAAGGATTTTTACGCAAAAACTTTGGAGAAGCGAAGTCTGAGCAGCTGACCCTGCTCCTGCGAGATGTGCTGAAGCAATCCATAGGAATTCGCGAGGTATCTGTGCAGATTAAACGCAACATGGATGTCGCGAAACGAAGGCTATTGCTTCAGTATCTGTTCGGAATTGCCCAGGCCGATGGACACCTTCATACTTCAGAATTGGATGTTATCGAGCAAATCGCCCTCTGGCTGGGCATTTCCAATGCAGATTTCTCGAGCATAAAAGAAACATTTGTAACCTCCAAGGCCGACCCCTACAAAATCCTTGAGATTCATAAGCAAAGTTCAGATGCAGAGGTGAAAAAGGCTTACAGAAAGTTAGTGGTGAAGTTTCATCCGGACAAAACCCAGGACTTGGGCGAGGACTTTCGACAACAAGCGCGGAATCGCTTCCTGGCCATTCAAGCAGCCTACGAACAAATCAAGCACGAGAGGAATAAAAAATGATGCTTCCGCTTGGAAGGTTAAAACCCAACAGCTAACCTTGACCTTGCAATGAACCAATTCAACATGAAAATTAGCGCAATCAGACCATTCCTTCTTATTTTCATAGGAGCCGCAATCACAATGATGCCCCATGAAGCATTCAGTCAGCGCGGGAAAAAATCAAAAAAGAATAAGAGCAGTTCCGCAACACCTCCAGCTAAGCGCGGAGGGAAAGACGATCCCAAGCCACTCGAAGAATTGACAAAAGATGCTGTTGCGACTGAAGGTCTGTTTACGCTGTACTCCGATACCACAAATGGCGGCGGGTGGATGGCAATCCCGGATTCGATGCTGCAAAAGCAATTCATCTACTTTTCGCATGTTGAAGACGGAGTTGCTGAATCAGGATACACTCGCGGAAGCTACCGGAATAGCAAAGTGATTTCATTCCATAAACATTTCAATCGCATCGAAATTCATGCTGAAAACACCAACTATTTCTTCGATCCAGAATCACCACTCTCCAAGGCCAATGAAGCAAACATCAATACTCCGATCATTGCCAGCTTGAGCATTCAAGGAATCGACTCCTCGAAAACGACCTATGCGATTTCAAATGGAGACCTGTTCTTAAAAGAAGGTCTTGAGATGATTAAGCGTCCATCGCGAAAGCCAGGCGAATCAGTTTTGGGCAAGTTATCCCGGGAGAAGTCAAAAATAATTGACATCAACAATTACCCAGAAAACACTGAAGTAACAGTCGATTATGTCTACGATAATCCTGCCCCAAAAATTGGAGGGGCCGCGATTGAAGATGCGCGCGCCATTACTGTGCGTTACCAACATAGCATTCTCAATCTCCCCAAAAAAGGATTCTCTCCTCGTCCGGACGATGCTCGAATAGGCTACTTCGCCACCCAGAAAGAGCACATGACTTCGGCCTCTTCAACGCCCTGGAAAGACATGATCCACCGCTGGCGGTTGGAGAAGCAAAACCCAGATTCGGCGATGTCTCCACCTGTCACACCCATCGTTTGGTGGATTGAAAACACGACACCCTATGAATTTCGCGAATACATCCGCACGGGTGTTGAGAAGTGGAATCAAGCTTTTGAGTTGATTGGATACGAAGATGCAGTTGTCGTGAAGGTTCAGCCAGACAGCGCTGATTGGGATGCTGGAGATATCCGTTACAACGTCTTGCGGTGGACTTCTTCTCCAAGCCCCAGATACAGTGGATATGGCCCAAGTTTTGTCGATCCACGTACCGGAGAGATTTTGGGGGCAGACATAATGCTTGAATGGAGTGGCATGACGGGACGCCTCTGGAGATCAGAGGTCTTTCAAAATGCGGGTTACGCAGATTGGACGGAAGACGAAGAAGTTCCTTCATCACGAGCCCTCTACGCCGAAAGCATTCACCGTTGTGATGCTGGCTCAGTTCAGGCTCAGCAAACACTTTTTGGTGCTGCAGCGATTCGGATGCGATCATTTACTACCGAAGACCAAGAAAAGTTCACACGTGAAACATTGCACCGCCTCGTATTGCACGAGGTTGGTCACACATTGGGATTGAGCCACAATATGGCAGGATCTACAATGCAGAGTCCGGAAGATTTAAAAAACTCCGAAATTGTAAACGCAGAAGGAATGTCCAACAGCGTGATGGATTATCCTTCAATCAATTTCGCTCGAAAAAAATCGGAACAAACAAAGTTTTTCGATGATGCACCGGGACCTTATGATAAGTGGGTCATCGACTATGGATACTCTGCTGCACTATCCGATTCCAAAGAAGAAGCATTGCGTTTGGAGTCTATCCTGAGCAAATCCAATGCACCAGATTTGATGTTCGGCAACGATGCCGATGACATGCGCCGGCCAGGCGGAGGCATGAACCCGGACGTCAACATCTATGATTTGTCCAACGATCCTGTAGCGTACGCCGCAGAGCGATGTGAATTGGTCAATGAGCTCTTGCCAAGAATCATTGAAGAATATGGTGGAGATGAGCAGTCAAGCTACCAAGAAGTGCGACGAGCCTATCTGACATTGACAGGCGAGTACGCCACGCAATTGGGCGTAATGACTCGCCAGATTGGTGGAGTTCGATACAACCGCGCACGTCCATCGCAACAGTCAGTAGCGCCCCTTCAGCCGGTATCAGAGGCAGATCAAAAGGCTGCGATGAAAGCCCTTGCGACCTATGCCTTTGCACCGGATGCTTTCACTGCATCTAAATCTGTTTACGGATACCTGCAGAGCCAGCGACGAGGTTTTGGATTCTTCGCACAACCAGAAGACCCAAAAATTCATGCTCGAATCGCATCCGCTCAGAAAAATGCCCTCCGTCACCTGTTACATCCCCGCGTTTTGCAGAGACTCATTGACGCCTCGGAGTACGGCAACACTTACGGCATCGACGAATACATGAGAGCATTGACGGATGCCATTTTCAAAACGGACTTGAGAAGCGCAGTGAATACACAGCGCCAACAACTTCAAATTGAATATGTAAAAGGACTGGTCGCTGCACTCGGGCCAAAGACGAAATATGATGTCATAACTCAGTCTATGGTGCTCTCGACACTGAAGAGAATCCAACGCGAACAACGGAACGCATCAGCGCCCAATGCACTGACCCGAGCGCATCGCAACCATTTGGTCTTCATCATTGACAAAGCGTTAGAAGCCTAACAGCATATCGTTGAAAAGCTGTGGAGAACTGAAAGAGGAAATGGTCAAAGACTGTTTCCTCTTCTTGCTTTAGCAACTAAATTAACGCATGATTCTGAAGTCAATCCACCACTCGCTCTTATGAAATCACCTGATCGAATCTTCAAGGTCATGGGGGGTAAAGTCGAGCACGATGTCTGCGCGTACATCGCATCAATGCTTCACGAGCAAAGCATTGAAGTCCATGTGGGTTGTGACAGCCAGAACTTCAAGCGGCACACAATTTACGCCACAACAGTAGTGTTTCGCTTTCCCGGCAATGGCGCACACGTGATTTACAGAAAAGAAAAGCTCCCTAAAATTGACGATCTGTGGACCAAACTTTGGGGGGAAACAGAACGGTCTGTGGCATTGGCGCGTCTCATTCTCGAGGAGTGCAATATCCGAGTCAAACAAATCGACCTCGACTACAATTCAGACCCCGCTTATCCGTCTCAGAAATTGATTGCGGCTTCTGCAGGGTATATATCCTCGTTGGGATTCGAAGCCAAGGCCAAACCAAACTTATTGATGGCAGCTTGGGCTGCTAATGTTCTTTGCCAGTAGCCAACGCTCGATTCACGATACCCCTTCACGGCTTTTTAGACACCGGAAAGATATCATTCAGGATCGATTCTCGATGGCGAAAAATGCCCTGCACTTTTTTGTGAATCGGAGCGCCGAATAATTCACCGATTGATCCGCCAGGTAATGCATAATGTAAAACGTCCTCCATCAGCACACCACCATCTTTTTCAGAAAAACGATGCAAATGATGCCAGAAACGATATGGACCAAACCGCTGCTCATCAATGAAATGCGAACCAGGAACGGCCTGCGTGATTTCAGTAACCCAATTCATAGGGATACCCAAAAAAGGGCGAATGCGATAGGCAATGATTTGACCTGCATAAGTGGGCTCATTCGCTCCTGATAAAATCTCGAAAGACATGTCCTCCGGGGTGATGCGATCCAAATTGCCCGGAACGCTGAAAAAATCCCATGCTTCCTCAAGTGAAATCGGAAGCCATTGTTCACTTTCTAATCGATGAATCTTCATAACCTAGAAACGATTGTGAAGGCTCTATTGTTCTCGTCCAATGGTGCAAAAAAAATGAAGCATCCGCCGTTGCAGATGCTTCACTACGATTCACAACTAGGTCCTCCAAGAACTAAAAGCTCCATGACCTGTATCCAAATATAATCAATTTAACATCTAAATACAATGTTTCGAAGAGTTCTTATACGTATGCGGCTATTATTATTCAAGTGCCCTTCGTTTTTATTAAACGGTGAGATAAAACAGTATCAACGTTTACATTTGTATCATGCCCTTGAAGCCTTCGTTTCTTTCAATCCTCCTGAGCTTTCAGTTCGTTTTCTGTAGTATGATTCTTTGCGAAGACTGCAAAGGTCAGTCTGCTGCTGAAGAATGGTACTTGCTGGTTCAGGAACGGGCAGAAAAAATGGATTTTAAGTCATTTGCAGCTGAGAATCCGAACTGGATGGTCAATGCCTCAAAACCCTCATTGAAAGTTGCGGTTCCAGCTCTCGACCGATTGGAAACAGCCCTCCTGCCTTGGGGCGCGGATCAAGCGCTCGTAGATCAATGCATGCAAGTCTTATTCGACTCGAATCACCGGTGCGCGCAAATTATTGGGGTTTTGCATGGCCGCTATGGGCCTTTCATTGAACAAGCGCTAGAATCCGCCTCATTGCCATCTTCCTTTCAATGGCTTGCGGCAACTACTTCAGCTTTCAACACCGGTTTTGATGAAAATGGAGCTGCCGGGATGTGGGGAATGAGTTCTAACCTTGGACGAGACTATGGACTACTCAGTGTCAATGGCATTGATCAACGAAAATTAGCAGAAGAATCAACCAATGCATTCGCGCTGGAATTGGAACGACTCCAGCGGCGCTTCCCGAAGGACCCACACAGAGTTCTCGTCGCATATTGGAAAGGAATGGCGTTTGCCACCCGTTGGACTGGTAAGCCAGGCTATGACAAAACACTAGACGAACAATTGACCCTTCTCAAAGTCCTCAGCCGATTCATGATCAACATCGAGCGTCCGTCTTTCGAACTTGATTGGATTGAGCAGGCGCAAAAATGGCAATTAGTCAAGTGTGATGGTGAGGGAATGGAACGAAATGTCATCATCCGAGAAGGGATTGCAAGCGATCAAGCGCTCACTGAAATCCTGCCATGGTGGACTTCTGGTTTCTTGACCTGCGAGGGTGCCGAGAAATATGGTGCGCGCCTGCCCGAAATGGCGCGACCGAAGCCAACCGAATCAAAGCCAAAACCAAATCGGCAAGTAGATTCCTCCCCCTCCATTGCCATGGAAAATGCGCCAATTGAAAATGCCATTCCATGCATTCTCTACACGGTCAAAAAAGGCGATACACTTTGGAACATTGCCCAACGCTATCCTGGCATAACGCCTGAGGAGCTGGCTGAAATCAATGCAATCTCTGATTACATTCGCATCGGCCAAACCATTTGCGTGCCGGATAAAAGATGAAACCTAAAAAGCAGCCAATCCAGCGCACCATTGCCTTCCTTGCGTCTGTTTTCTTGGCCTTGTTTATTTTCTTACAACGCCCCAAATCCCTGCAAAACATCGTTTGGGAGTTTCCTGTTTGGCAGGATCTTCAAAATGGCGATTCGACAATGACCGCAGCAGAAGTTCAAACACTGCTAGACTCCTATGCTGAAACAACATTTGCCGACTCGAGCATGCTGAAAAGCGTTTCAGACTCAATCGACATTGCCACTAAGCCGAATGCCATTCCCAATGATTCGTCAGTGGATCTTCAACCACCGACTTCTCAGGCCAATGAATCGAGCATTCATGTTGCTGATGTTTTTGATGGCTACGACCGCAGAAATGCGACAAAGATGATTCACCCGGATCTACTGCTGCAGGGAAACGCAAAGGGTTTTGCTCGATTATCATCGTTTTTTTCAAAGCTCAATTCTCCTTCACGCTCTCCAAGCTTGCACATTTTTCACTTCGGAGATTCACAGATTGAAGGTGATCGAATCACCGGTGAACTTCGCGCAAAATGGCAAAAAACTTGGGGCGGAACGGGACCTGGCTTTTTATCCCCTGCTCAACCAATTCCATCTTTGGCCATCAAACAAAAATGGTCAAACCAATGGAACAGGTACACACGATTTGGCAAAGTAGACAGCTCAATTCTTCACAATCGCTATGGCTTTACGGCTTCCTTTGCCCAATATGATCAAACCGAAGAATACGATAAGCCCTGGATTGAATTAAAACCTCATCCCTTGGGTTTCCGGAGTAACCAATCCTTCGGAGAAATTCATCTTTTGTTTGGCCAGAGCTCCGAAACGACCACCGCAACTCTAACTTTTAATGGCACCTCGATACGCCCAACTCAATTGCAGAGCGATTCACTCCACTCCCACGTGACCTTGGATCTATCACAAGATTCAATCATTGAAAGTCCCTTCACTTCTTTAAAGATTGAATTTGACGGCCCGTCTCCTGAATTTCACGCTGTAGGACTTTGGTCTCGCTCCGGAATCACGGTTCATAATGTCGCAATGCGAGGGAGCTCAGGCACGTTGTTCAGGCAAGTGAACCAAATGCAATTGAAACAGCAGCTGACATCCGTTCGAACGGAATTGATTTTACTTCAATACGGAGGAAATGCTATTCCTTATTTGAAAGATTCCGCCGCGGTCCGTCGATTTGGAGGCTGGTTTGCTTCACAAATCCGATTGTTTCAAACCCTTGTGCCGGGCATCCCAATCATTGTGCTTGGACCTTCTGACATGTGCGAAAAGATTGGAACGCAAATGCAAACCTATGCCATACTGCCCTTCATGAGGGACGTTTTGAAAATGGAAACCGTGCGCGAAAATGCTCTTTACTGGGATGTCTATGAAGTGATGGGCGGCTCAGGTTCTATGGCGGCTTGGGTCGAGTCTGTCCCTCCCCTCGCCAGCACCGATCACGTGCATTTCACACCCAAAGGAGCGCGAGAAATCGCTGGTCTCTTCAATAAAAGCTTCCAAACCGAATGGGCTCTTTGGCAGAATTGGCAGGCTGATGAAACCCTCGATGCATTGCAATGACTCGAAGAGGCACCATTGTATTGCCTCTGTGCATTTTTTTTGCGATGCTGAGCAATGTCGTCCAATCGCAATTCGACGCGGGCAAGGAACATTCAATCTCGCATGAAATCCCCCGAAATTCAGCGCAATATGAAAACATCTGTGCCACTATAGATTCTGTTCAACGGAGTGAAAAGAGTCAACTATCCATTCTGTACATCGGCGGCTCGCACGTGCAAGCCGGTTGGATCGGTCACTTCATGCGCGAACAGCTTTCTTTATGGATGTCTGAAGCACAATGGAGCAGAGGGTTGATGCTGCCCTATCGTTTGGCAGAAAAAAACACTCCCACTCATTTTCGGACGGAAATGTCTGGAAGCTGGAGCGGCCAGAGTTGTGCCAACCGAAGCTGGATTTCCAATAGCTACGACCTTGGATGTGGAACTGGAATAACGGTGCAAACAAATTCTGGACGTGCAAGCATCCAACATGTGGCCTTTCTGCCCGACTCAACAAAAATGATGGCGAACTCTTTCGACATTTGGACCAATGCAAATCGCAACGAAATCTCCTTAGACTCGACCAGAGGCACAGCCCAAATCACGGAACTTGAATCAGGCATCGGCTGGAGGATGGAACTCCTATCGCCTGTTGACACGTTCCGACTGAATTTTATAGCAGCCGAAAGCCGTTCTACGCCCCTTGTTTATGACGGAGTCTACGCTCAATTGGATGCTACCACGCAGATCGTTGTGAACGAATGGGGTCACAACGGTTTGCACATCGAAGACATGCGCAATTGCCATGGATTCAAAGCCCTCGTGAAACGAATGAAACCTGACCTGGTAATCATTGGCATCGGACTCAATGATGCAATGAAGGAAAAGGGGTTTCGAATCGAACAGTTTGCTCGAGATTACACCTGGATGGTTGATGGTTTGCAAGAGGTCCTGCCTGAAGCTGCTTTTCTCCTCATGAGCAATACTCCTGTGAATGAATCCAAGCCCTTTGTGTCCAAACATTCAGATGAAATAGCAACGTTCCTTCGGGCCTATTCAAAATCCGCTCAATTCGGTTTTTTTGACTTGGGTAGTGCAATCGGTGGACCTGAAAACATTGACGCATGGATGCTCAAAGGTTGGATGAAATCAGACGGGATACACTTTCATTCTGCCGGGTATCAACAAATCGCCTACCGCATATTAGGCGGAATTGAACAGGCTTTTAAGAATGAAAAAAATACGCGAAATTCGGGGGAAAGATGAATTTTATCGATCTGTCACCAAGTCCCACCTTTACCTTTTTGTCTCCAGAATTTTGGGGATTCTTGATGCTTGTACTGATTGGAATTTGGGCCAGTGAACGACGGCTTCGTGTTCGAAATGCTTTTCTGTTTTTGGTCAGCCTTCTTTTCTATTGGAAAACCAATGGCTGGTTTGTTGGTATATTAATGCTTTCCACCCTCGCCGATTGGGGCATTGGTTGGAAAATTTTTCGCTCAACAGGATCTGCAAGAACACGATGGTTGGCGACAAGCATCGTGACCAATTTGGGTTTGTTGTTGTTTTTTAAATATGCTTACTTCTTTGCAGATGCTTTAAATCCGTTGCTCGGAACGCATTGGAACCCGCACCTCTCCCTCGGCCAATGGACAAATGCCCATTTAGGTACAACATTTCGGGTGGATCAAATTTTATTGCCAATCGGTATCTCATTCTACACCTTCCAAACCCTTTCCTATTCAATCGACATCTACCGCCGACAAATAACGCCTTGCCGAAGTCCCTTAGACTTTGGATTCTTCGTTAGTTTTTTCCCTCAGCTCGTGGCTGGGCCAATCGTTCGTGCAAAGGATTTCATACCCCAGCTGCATCAGCCCTATTCCCTGAGTCGTACTGACTTTGGGATGGCAATCTTCTGGATCCTCAATGGCCTCATTAAAAAAATTTGGTTGGCAGATTACCTCGCTGTAAATCTCGTGGACCGAATCTTTACAAACCCCGGAGGTTTTAGCGGATTTGAAAATGTAATTGGTTTGTATGCGTATAGCCTTCAGGTCTATGCCGACTTCAGCGGTTACACAGACATGGCCATAGGCATCGCGTTGCTCATGGGCTTTCGACTTCCTATCAACTTCAAGTCACCGTACAAAGCAAGGAGCGTCGGAGAGTTTTGGCAACGTTGGCACATAAGCCTTTCAAGTTGGCTCAAGGATTACCTCTACATTCCTATGGGTGGCAATCGAAATGCGAGCACCTTCACGTACTTAAGCATGAGCGCCTTTTTGATCTTCCTACTGCTCATGCTCCCTAGCACGGGCATTCGGCTCATCGCACTTGGCAGCATGCTGCTATTAGGAGCCACTCTGGTTGCATTTCCGCCACTTCGAAAGAGGTTCAGCACAAACATCAATCTCATGATCACCATGCTACTCGGTGGTTTATGGCACGGCGCTAGCTGGAATTTCGTCCTCTGGGGAGCATTGAATGGACTCGGATTGATCGTCTACAAGGGATGGCGCAAAATCAGTCCATGGGAAAATAGAAACCGTTGGTGGAAACACGCGCTGGGTATTTTCCTGACCTTCCATTTTATTTCAGCCACTAGAATCTGGTTCAGATCTGGCAGTCAAGTCAACTGGAGTGAACTCAGCCAACCCCATGACTTGTGGTCAGAATGGTTCACTGCCAACGCTATGCTCATGCAAATTATTCATCGCTTTTGGCAGAGTCCGTTCCAAGAAGTCATCTTGGGAAATCGCAATATTCTGCTTGTCATGCTCGGAGGAATTTCCATTCACCTTTTACCTGAACGATGGAAAAATACTTACCGGCATGCATTTGCCAACACATCGGCTTTTGTTATGCTCGGAATTACGCTCAGCGCAATTTGTCTTGCGTATCTCGGAATGAGTTCTGGGTTGCAACCCTTCATCTATTTCCAATTCTGACACGACGCTCCGCCCTATTCCACTATCTCAATTTCTTGGTATGCACTGCAACTCTTGTTTCCGCTGGCACACGAAGTCAAAAGAACAGCAATGGAAAGGATGCCCATCGCAAGGACAAGAACTCTTTGGACGCGCAGATGGTTGATTTGATTTGAAAACATAACAATTAATTTTCGGTTCTCTAACGAGAATTTGCCAAACTTAGTACATCTTTTTCATATGAGTTACAAAACAAATGTCATCCATGGCCAATAATGCTCTTACTGAACCCGCAAACACCATTCCAGTCCTTTATGGATTCATGGCTTGCGTTCAGATCATTCTAATGCTTGAATTTGTCATTGATCCACAGGGAATGATTTCATCAAGCGCATTTTTCAAGCTCATTGAAGATCAGCGCAGCGGCATTCTCTTGTTGCAGCTTTTTGGCTGCGCGATCTTATTTGTAGATGCCGTTTTGCGTTTTGATTTCATCAAAAAAAAATGGTTTCATCTCGCAGGTATTGGCTTGTTCATTTGCCACTGGATGTTTCAAATGTTCGTCCATTTCCTATCCAGTTCATACCTCACTTAGGGCGCACTAATCTTGCTGATACTGATAATCCGAATCGTCCAGTCGCTCAGGAATCGATCGAAAAAGTTCGAACCTTTGTTGAATAAAGCGAATAAACTCATATTGCGTCCATTGCTTTAGGAGCTCTTCTCCTGGATCACTAAATGCGATGAAATCATCGAATTCGTAAGGTTCAAGCAGAATGATTTCGTAGTTGACGTACTTCACAAAGAGCTCCCTGAGCAAATCGTGCCGACGATCACGATTTTCCAATTGAGCGACAGCACGCTTGCTACGTTCCTCTCGATTGAGCATTTGATAGAGAAAAGTAATTGGACTGCTGAAGGCATCCACAGAAGTGAGTCGAAAGTCCTCTTCGTTGTAGCCCAAAGATTCGATATCGCGCAAAATCTCCCTCAGTTCTCTTGGCGCCACAACTTCTGCGGTTCCAACCTCGACGCTCAATCGATGCAGGCGAACTTCCCAGTTGTATTGCTTTCCTTTTGTTGGAGCAACGCGCTCTCGTGTATGAAAACCTATGGCTCCAAAGGCAATGGTATCTCCTGGACAAACGGCTAAGAGAAATTGACCTCTTTGGTCTACGAATTGACCTCCTCCTTCTAGCCCACGATTGACTACCATCGCAGCAGGAATCATTCGTCCCGATTCATCCACAACTGATCCGGTGATGAACATCAAACTATCGCAACGATCGGTGAGTCCCTTCTGAGCAAACCCCAATGACGCAGTCAGAAGAAATGAAAAAGCAACCACCGTTCGTGAAAAAGAGGACATCATAGCTGCAAGATAGGACTCATCAGATGTTAACTTCGGCTCATGGCCGATCAATTGCCTTCATCCGATTCAACAAAGTCCGCTGCTCAAAAAGCAGCCAAAGGACGAATATCCGATGCAAGGAAGCTGTCAAAATCTCCTGAAGTATGGGCATCCGACATCATAAGAGGCAATCGCAAAGCGCTCAGTCAAGCCATCACATTGACTGAAAGTGCAAAGTCAGGAGACCAGTTACTCTTAGATCAGGTGCTGCAATCCCTCCAAACTAAAAAGGAAGAAATGGCATCCGTAAGGGTCGGAATTACTGGAGTGCCAGGTGTCGGGAAGAGCACATTCATTGAACAATACGGACTATTACTCGCCAAACAAGGACATCACGTCGCTGTGCTTGCTGTAGACCCAAGCAGCGGCATCACCAAAGGCAGCATCCTGGGTGACAAAACCCGAATGGAACTGCTGGCAAAACATGAAAATGCTTTCATACGTCCAAGTCCAACAGCCGCAGCTTTGGGAGGGATTACGCGCGGAACACATGAAGCAACGTTACTCTGTGAAGCGGCAGGCTTTGACCGTATTTTGATTGAAACAGTTGGAGTCGGACAGTCAGAAATTGCTGTGCGACAATGTTCTGATGCTTTCATCCTTTTAATGCTTCCCGGCGGCGGAGACGAGCTACAAGGAATCAAGCGGGGCATCATGGAAATGGCCGATGTACTTCTCATCAACAAAGCAGATGGAAATGGCTTACCGTTGGCCCGCGAGACTGCGGCTCAATACCTTCAAGCGCTTCATTTGTTCCCGCCAAATACTGCGGGGCACTCAGTTGATGTTCAATTGATCAGCGCTCTACAAAACGAAGGAATCAATGAGTTTGAGGAACACCTCAAACGTTTAATTACTGGCTGGCAAGCGAATGGATCCTTTCTCAGCAGACGAGGCGACCAAGCTGCAGAACTCTTTGCTCAGCATGTGCAACATTTGTCCATTCAAAGCCGTCTCAATGATGCCACGGGCCAGAGGATTTGGGACGAAACCATGGCCGCAGTGCGTTCGGGTCAAACGAATCCGTATACCGCAGCTCGCAATTGGCTCGAGAAAGGAACATCATGAGCCTGAGTTTTTTTGCATTGCAAGTGTTGTTCTCCATTCTCGCTTTCGCCGGAACGCTGCACTCTGCATGGGACATAAAGCTTGAGAAAGGTTTGAAACAATTTCAGGGCAGATTGTATTTCAGACACGACTGGCTCGGCAACGCAAATCTCTCAATCCTGTCAAGCATTGGCTTCCTCTGGGCTGCTAATTGGCTGGCGATGAGCGAGACAGTGCCCCAGCACATCTCCACCCTAATCTGGTTGGTGGCAATCGGAAACCTGATAAGAATTGCCCTCCAAACATGGGAATTCCAGATGAATTCCCACCAAGAAGAACCTCTCGAAGTTCAAAGAAGATTGCTCCAACTTCAACATCAGCTGCATAAACTTCATGAAAAAGAGGCATTGGGCACTCAATTGGAAAAAACCAATGAATCTCAAGAAATGCTCGATCGCTATGGAGCGCATTTCAAACGAGTATTGATGACGATAGAGAATCATCTGATTTATGGAGAACACGAGCATGCGGAACGCGTCATCACGCTCTTTTCAAGGCACCTGCGGCAACTGTTGCATGAAGGGTCCACGCCGTTCCTTCCACTGGAAAATTCAATCGAACACATCAAGACGCATCTGGAAATGATGACAGTTCTCACAGGACGCCGGTTTATTTGCGAAGTTGACGATGACATGCTCGATGAAACTACATTGAAGCGCTGCACCGAGCGATTTAAACTGAGTCCTTGGGTAGAGGAAAGCGTTTGGCCTTTCTTCAGTCTTGCAGAAAGAAGTTTGCAGCCGCTGCAGCCAATGATTCTCGTCATCGATATCGAAGACAACTCGGTCGTTTTGACCTTCTCCGGGGATGATTTGAATCAGGAAAGAGCAATTCCACAAGCTCAATTCAGGTTGCTTGGAACACCCAGCGCAGCGAAAATTGAGCACCATTATTCCGAGCCAATGCTCGTAACCTAAAAAACGCTTTCAAAGCGTGGTTCGAATCAAATCGAGCACTGCCGCTTCAGATAATTGTTGCTGTTGACCGGTTTCCATGTGCCGGACGGTCCACTCCTTCTGAAGACGTTCTTCCTCACCCGCCATGACAACAAAATTGACGCCTAAATCTGCGGCATACTTCATCTGCTTTTTCAATTTTGCAACAGACGGATAAGCCGATGCGCGAATGCCTTTATTTCGCAAGGCAGAAGTCATTTTTAATACTCCCGCTTCCGCATCGTGGTCCAACATGAGAACCAACACCTGAGGACCTGTCGAGGACTCAACTGGAAACGCTTGGAAGTGTTCAAGGACGTCATAAATTCGATCAGCACCAAAACTGATACCTACACCGCTCATACCCTCCCAGCCAAAAATTCCCGTCAAATTTGCATAGCGCCCACCACCACAAATGCTTCCAACAGGAGCATCCTTCACTCGGACTTCAAATATTGCGCCGGTGTAATAATTGAGACCTCTAGCAAGCGTCGGGTCGAAAGAAATACACGAAATAGGAACGCCTGAATCAATGGCCATTTCCAACAATTTTAGCACTTCATTGTGGGCATTCTGGGCTTCTTCGTCCTCCGGAAGCAAAAGCGCCTGAACACCCTTGAGGCGGGCAAATACATCTTGAGAATCTAACAGATCAAAAATGCTCATTACATTTTCGATTTGCTCCGATGACATTCCACGCTCGTGAAGCTCCTTTCGGACACCATCTTCACCAATTTTATCCCATTTATCGAGGGCAACGGTCAAATCTGAAAATTGACTCTCAATTCCCCATGAGCGGGCCAAGCCGTTTAGAAGACGCCGGTCGTTTACCATGATTTGATAGCCGGGAACACCAAGACCGCTCAAAACTTCATTAAAAAGCTGCATCAAATCCAACTCACACAAGATGCTTTCCGACCCAATGATGTCTGCATCACATTGCGTAAACTCCTGATATCGCCCTTTACCAGGACGATCTCCGCGCCACACCGTCTGCATTTGATACCGTCGGAATGGGAATGCCAAGTCATTCCGCGACATCACTACAAAACGAGCAAAAGGGACCGTCAAATCGTAACGCAGCGCCTTTTTTGAAATGCTAGGCAGAAGGGCCTTCGAATCCTTAGAATCAAGCGCATTCGAGTTAGCTTTTGCCATAAAGTCCCCATTGTTGAGCAACTTGAAAATCAATTGATCTCCCTCATCGCCATATTTACCCGTCAACGTCGATAAGGATTCCATAGCTGGAGTTTCAATGGGTTGGAAGCCATAACGCTCAAAGGACCTTCGCATGATGGAAAACATCCAATTGCGCCTGGCCATAATTACGGGACCAAAATCCCTTGTTCCCTTGGGAATTGATGGTTTGCTCATGCTCTTTAATTTTTATTTGTTTCGACGGCGGAGCTGAATGAAGGCTACAATGGTCAAAACAGCCATTCCGAGAAATACGTATTGCATGATGTTAGGTTTGTTTGAAGGCGCTAAATTCGGGAATTGATGGAAACGAACGCAATTCAACGCCAGCTTTCAGGACATGATGGTGCCATTTATGACGCCTGCTGGGATCAATACCGAGGAAAATGGCTGACTGCAGGAGGCGATGGAGTCGTCGCTGCTTGGGGCAAAACAGATGAAGAAGACGGAAAAGCGATTTTTCAATCGAAACAAGCCTTCTATTCAGTTGCTCCATTGAAATCCGGCCCTATCGCTGGAACTGAAGCCGGGGAATTGATGATGATCGATCCCGAAAAAAAGCCGAGAAAAATCGTCGCCCACAACAAGGGAATCTTCTCGCTCACACCAATGGACGAAAATCGATTCTTGTGCGGCGGAGGTGATGGACGAATTACAGAGTGGAATGGACTTACCCAAAAAGGCGATTGGCACTGGAAAAGAGCTTCTAAAATTCGAGTAATATCCGCAGCGCAAGAAGGAATACTCATCGGAAGTTCTTCAGGTGATGGAATCATTATTCCGGAGTTATCGCACGACATGGACCTCGAAAAGGCCATCTCCATCGCAGGACATGACGGTGGGACTTATGCCGCGATTTTCTTAGGTCAAAAGGGCGTTTGGCTGACTGGGGGGAGAGATGGCCACTTGCGCGTCTGGTCAAAAGATGGCAAGGCGCTCATTGCAATTCCAGCGCACGACGCAGCCATTTACCGAATTGTCCAATGGAAAGGAATCATATACACGGCAAGTCGAGATAAAACAGTTAAGTCATGGAACGAAAGAGATTTGTCATTTCGCACAAAATGGGACCGCAGCAATCAGGGCGCCAAACGATCAGTCAACGCACTGTGCATTGGAGGGGATCAGCCAAAAGGCATGCTGGCTGCAGGCGATGACCGCGTCATTCGCATCATCCAGATTTAGTCCTAATAAGCCCAATTTCACCACTTTACTGGCGCGCATTCATGCTGTGTAAGCCAATCATTCGCGCGACTAAACGGCCTAGAACCCCAGAATCCTCGGTAAGCAGAAAGCGGACTGGGATGAGCAGACTCTAGGACCAAATGCTCGGACCGATGCACAAAAGAAGACTTCTTTTGTGCATCTTTTCCCCAAAGAATGAATACAATTGGGCGTTCTTGAGCGCAGAGCACTTGAAAGACACCAGACGTTAATTCCTGCCAGCCCATTGAGTGATGAGATCCTGCTTCACCCGCACGCACCGTCAAGACATCGTTCAATAGCAAGACACCTTCATGGGACCAATGGGCCAATGCGCCTTGGTCACTCCAATGCGAGGCAAAAGACCATTTCTGTTTCAAATCGGACTCATACTCTCGAACAATATTCCTCAATGACGGTGGCCACTCCACTCCCGGTCCTACTGAAAATGCAAAACCATCCGCCTGACCGGGCCCATGGTAAGGATCTTGACCACATATCACGACTTTTACGTCGCGAGGACTGAGGCATTCAAGAGCCTTCAATTCATTTCCGAATGGAGGATAACACTGAAAGTTTGCACGCTCAAACTCAAGAGAATCTTGCAGACTCTTCCAGTCAATTTCCACGCCAATGGCCTCTAACGCATTGATCCAGTATGAATCCAGTTTGTATTCCATGGTAAAAACAAGAATGTACTCATCCAAAATTCGACTGCTTTGTGGTGGTTTCCAATGCTCGTTGTGAAAAACATAGCGAACGAGCATAAAAAAATGCTTTTTTGATAGCATTGGAAACGGTATTTTTGTCCATTCCTTTTTTCAAAACCAGCGCACAAGCGTCGAAACTTTTGTCCATTGCCTTTAGCTGATCCACTACTTCGCGAACAATTAGAGGCCAACAAGGGAAAAAACCTTTACGGCTATCAAGAAGCCGCCATCACCAATTTGATGGGGCGGATGGAAAAGTTTCCAAACCGATACAATCTATTGTTTCAACTGCCGACTGGCGGAGGGAAAACCGTTATTTTCTCTGAATTAGCGAAGCGCTTCATTCTGGAAACTGGCAAGCGAGTTCTGATTCTGACCCACCGCATAGAACTGTGCGGTCAGACCAGTCGAATGCTCAAGGAAATTGGCATTCCAAATAAAATCATCAACAGCAAGGTTAAAGAACTTGAGGAGGAGGACGACCACTGGTGTTTTGTAGCCATGGTAGAGACGTTGAATAATCGACTCAATGATGAGCGCATTGAATTCGAAAACCTAGGACTCGTCATCATTGACGAGGCTCACTATAACAGTTTCAGAAAGTTGTTTGGTTACTTTTCAGATCAAATCATCCTCGGAGTAACAGCCACCCCGTTGAGTTCCAACATCAAACTCCCTCTAAAGGATAACTACAACGAACTCATTGTCGGGGAATCGATTTCGTCCTTGGTAGAACAGCAATTCCTTTCAAAGGCTACCACGTATAGCTATGACGTGAATTTGCGCTCTTTAAAAATTGGAATCAACGGAGACTACACCGTGAGTAGCTCTGAGAGGCTCTACGGGAATTACCTCATGCAGGAGAAGTTGCTTTATGCATATGAAGAAAAAGCAAAAGGCACGAAGACGTTGATCTTCAATAATGGCATCAACACTTCGAAGCAAGTTCAGGCAATGTTTGAAGAGGAGGGCTATGAATGCATGCACCTCGACAATACACACAGTGAAAAAGAAAGAGAAGAAATTTTAGCTTGGTTTGAGAAAAAGGACAATGCCATTTTGAGTTCAGTTTCGATTTTGACGACTGGGTTCGACTCTCCCTCGGTTCAGACCATCATACTCAATCGAGCGACCAAGTCGCTCACCCTCTATCATCAGATGATTGGCCGAGGCTCCCGAATTTTACCGAGCAAGAAAGCATTTAATGTCATTGATTTAGGAAACAATGCTCGGCGCTTTGGACTATGGGAAGCGCACATCAATTGGACAGAGATTTTCAAATCACCAAACTCTTTCATCGAGGGGCTCTATACCGATGAAGAAATCGAAGACGAGTTTGTATTTGAATACTCAGACGAAATGATGGAAAAACTCCAAGGCGGACCGGACCCTGACTTCAATATGGCAGAGACCTACGTACAAGTTACCCGCGACGGAGGTAGACCGAAAGAGGCGATTGAACAGAGCATCAAGCACCATGTCGAAATCATCCAGTATGTCAGCGACGATTTCTGGGATGCAATGACCCTCGCCAAAGAATTAGAAGGAGACATTGCATACCGGATTCGCCTTTATTCAAAGTGCATCGCAAAGACCACTGAGAATTATAAAAATTGGCTGAAAGATGAATACAGCCGCAAGCTTCAGAGTGCGCTTCGCTCAGCCTTTGTAACCAGCGAAGAGGAAGGTTAACAGAAATTTCCATCCAGCAGTTTCAAACAACCGTGAACTGAAGCGGGGCGCCCACAAATCACGGTCTTGTTTTTATTTTAGATTCCCTGAAATTTGAGCCATGATGAAGATGATGGATTTCGATGCATTGGGCCAAGCCATTATCGGATTATTACTGATCTTTTTCATCGCCAAAGCCACGCACAATACTCGAATCATTGAATCCAAAAATCCGGCGGTCTCAAGACGTTTCAGACTTCCGTTCTTAAAGTTCTCTTGCATTTCGCTCTTCATCTGTTGGTGCGCCTTCATCTACCAAACGTGCTTCGCATCAATCGACAGAATCACTGCTGGTTTAAGTTATGCACTGCTCTCAATCACAGTGATCTTAGTTTGCGCTTCCGCGTTTTTCTATGCTCAGCTTTTGCGCAATCACGTTAGGTCTCCTGATTTTGTCAAGAATTCAATCATTCAAGAACAGTTGTTACTCCAAAGTGTCTCACAAACACAACGAAACCTAGCCCTTCAAAGGAAGGTGAAAGACGCGCGAAGGCTCAATCTGAAGTCGCAAATGAATCCTCATTTTCTCTTCAATATTCTCACCGGAATTCAGCATCTCCTCATGCGCAACGAGGGTGAAAAAGCAAGCCTCATCTTCAGTAAATTTAGAAGACTGCTTCTCCTTGGATTTTTGTCACCTGATCAAGTCATTGGACCATTGCAGCAAGAAATTGATCAAATTCGACAGTACTTGGAATTGGAAGACATTCGACTCGAAAAGAAAATCAAAGTCGACTTTGAAATCTTAGCCGGTGTGAATCCAAAAACAACGCCCTTTCCTCTTTTTATAATGCAGCCATTGGTAGAAAATGCCATTTGGCATGGTCTCAGCAGCCACACCGTTGCAAATCCTGAAATCATCATCCGTATCGCTTGGATTGATGAAGAGTTGGAGATCAAAGTCCAGGACAATGGAATTGGCATGAAAAAACCGACATCCGTGAATCGTAAAGAGGCGCATCGCTCGAGAGGCACAGCTATTGTGCGGGAACGATTAAGCCTTCTGCATCACCCTGGAACATTGCAAACAGAGGAAACACCCGAGGGACATCCTTTTAGTTCCGGGGTCACAGCTCAAATCCGACTTCCTTTGTGGGCCTTAGAACCCGAATGGAGTGACTATGAGCAAAGCAGAGCGAGTTGACTTCAGCCGAGTTTTAGCCGGGGAATCGGTTCGATGTCTAAAGGAAAAACTTGACCCGCATCGTATAATTTAAGTCCGGCAATTGCAACCATTGCCGCATTGTCTGTACAATATTCAAAGGGTGGAACATGAACAATCCAACCCAAGCGCTCCGCAGTCGAAAACAGTGATTGTCGCAGGCCAGAATTAGCAGAAACACCTCCAGCAATAGCCACTTCAGTGATGCCTGTCGCGTTCACTGCATTTTCCAGTTTTTCCATCAGGACACCAACGATTGAGTCTTGCACGCTTGCTGCGATATCAGATTGATTCACTGCGATAAATTCTGAATCTTGCTGCTGACCGTGCTGCAAAAATTGCCATATCTGCGTTTTGAGTCCGCTAAAACTCATGTCTAAGCCAGATACACGAGGCTTTGAAAAATGAAATTTATCTGGATCTCCATTTTGAGCGAGGCGATCTAAGACAGGTCCCCCCGGATATGCAAGCCCCATGAGTTTCGCCACTTTGTCAAATGCCTCTCCAGCGGCATCATCCCGTGTTTCGCCTAACACTTCCATTTCCAGAGCGCTGGCCACTTTCACCAATTGCGTATGACCCCCTGAAACAGTAAGACATAAAAATGGAAAATTCGGGCCCGAATTCGGACCCAGAAAATGGGCGAGAACATGCGCCTGCATGTGGTTCACGGGTATCGCTGGTATACCGTTGGCCCATGCCCAAGATTTCGCAAATGCAACACCAACATGCAAAGACCCCATCAAACCGGGGCCTCGGGTATAAGCAACGGCGCTCAGTTCGCCAGCTTCGACCTTTGCTTGCTTCAACGCCTCTGCTAAAGTCGGGACGATGTTTTGGGCGTGCGCTCTGCTTGCGAGCTCAGGAACTACACCCCCATAATTTTCATGAATCGTTTGATTCGAAATTACATTTGCGAGGACTTCATTTCCTCGGATAATCGCGACTCCTGTGTCATCGCACGAAGACTCTACTGCAAGAATAAGTGGAAGCTGTGGCATGATTTCTGCGCTAAAATACGCAGGCAAATTGCTCATCGAGTACTTTCACATCGCAAACATGTTCTTCTCACGCAATAGATTTCGAAACAGCGCAACGGTATTTTTACTGATCCTATTTACGGTAGGAGCAGCCATACAAATGCCTTTTGTTCAAACTGCCCTGCTGCGAATTTTCGTCCTACCTCGTGTCGAAAAAGCGTTGGAAACCGATATAAATGTGGCCGAATGCTATTTCGATTGGTGGAATCAAAAAATTACCATCCATGATTTAATCGCGCTGCATGATGAAAATCCTCTGTTCAGCATTCAAGAGTCAACGATTCAATGGAATCAATCTGATGACTCATGGGATCGAATTGACTCCATAGCTGTTGAAGGCTTGAAATTCGAGTTGACCCAAGGTGCCAAATGGCTTGATTTCATCAGACAAAAAGCTCCCAAAAGCGAAAATGAATCTGCAAAGACGACCACAGCATTCAACATCCGCGTCGCTACTTTTCTCCTTCGCAATGCAGAGGGCTCAATTGAATCGGATACAATCTTTCAAATTGATGAAGCTCGAATCAATCAAATGCACTATCGGGATGAATCGCTCAGTATCCCGCTGAAAGCCTGTTCTGGATTCATTTCCGTTCCTCTTCCCGGAAATATGAGCAAACCGCTGCAATTGGAAGTAAACAGCCTGAATGCTGATCTAGAGTTAAAGCATTCAATGTGGTCGCTGGACACATTATGCACATCCACTTCTGCATTTGATGCTCATTTTTATCCGTCTGAAAAATCGAATGAATGGCAAACACAAATTCAAATCATTGATTCGATCGACTTCAGGGCCTTAACTCTTGATCCACAAATCACTGATCTGCTCAGTTCCATCTCCAAGCCACCCATCGCGCCCGTCTTCGATGGCAGAGTCTGGATTAATGAAGTCACGCACTCAGTGGAATGCGCTCTTGCCATTGAGGGCATTCCCGCCTTAGGTGATTTTACCGATTCCCTCAGAATTTATCGCAATGATGGCTTATGGTCGTCGAATGGAGAACTGAGCATCGACTGGGACACCATCGATTCTGGTCTCTTCGCGATCCTTGGAGATCGAATGCCAGCGAGTCTGCAAAAATTGAAAAATCAAGGAAATTCCATTCAACTAAGGTGGGATGTTGACCCGATAACTCAGCAGTTCGACTTCGGAGTTCCCATGCTAGGCGAGAGTACAATCGATTTAAAAGTGCTTTGCTCCTCACCTTGGACACCAACTTCGTTTCAAGGAAACATCCTGAACTTTCAAATACCACTCTTTCCATTTGAAAATCAGGTCTTGTCCGGAACAGTCCTTGGACAAATTGAAAAAGACAATAGCAGCCTCGCAATAACCGTGCGAAATGTTGAAGATATTTTGTTCAATTTCAATGCTCAGAGCATTCCGCAACTCGATACCGGTAATCATCGCATCGACGCTCAATGGAAATCCGAATCACACTTTCTCCCGATGTCGGGTGACTGCAGCTTGGCATTGGGCGACTCGTCATGGAGCTTTAATAGCGCGACTGAATTAAATGGAATCCAGAGCTTGAATCTAACCGAAAGCAAGGAATGGGCATTATTTGCCGCAATCGCCTTTCGTGCCTCTGGGAATTACGGACACCAATGGTCGAGCATTTTGGAAACTCGAAACATTGCCCTCCTTGAGAATAAAAAACCCATTGCTGTTGACCGCTTTGATGCAATGCTTGAACATCAAGGACAACAGATTCACCTCGAGTGGCACTCGGACCTAACAAATGGAAGATTAACTGCCAGCGATGACCTTTCAGCATGGAATAATTGGTTCGATCAAATTACAGGCCAAGGGGTTGAAGGTGCTTCAGTTCCTTTTGTCGAATTCAATGCATCACTATTGAATTTTTATCCACTTCAGTTGATTACCAATGCACCATTTAGCCTTGCTCCGTATTCTTCCTTATCGGGAAAGTGGCATTCAGATCAACTTTTGATCAACGCCAACATTCCAAAGATTTCAGCGACTCCTTTCGCAGCTCACACGCTTCAGGCCCAATGGACATTCAAGGATTCAACCTCCATCTTTCATTTGAGTGTAGACTCCATCAACCGTGAAGCAACCCTCTTAGCCTCTGACTTCAACGGCAACGTAGAACTTGGAGCCAATTGGGACGGAGCCCTGACCTGGACGGAAGGACAAAAAGGACAAGATGCAGCCATTGGATTCACTTCCACTCCACCTTTCAAGCCAGAGGGAAGTTTGAAAATCACTGATTTCAAATGGCCAGTACTCGGACAAAATTTAAAACTAGTAGAGGCCAACGACTTGATTCGATGGTCATCACTCGAAGACACGGAAGCCTCGTCTAAGTCAAAACCTGTAACCATTCAATCACGGGACTGGACCATTCAAGCTCAAGCCAACCAAGACGCAAAAAGCAACTGGCTCGCGGAAATGAAGCTGGAGATTGATGGTAAATTGGACTCAATCGATTGGTTCCCAACTGGCACCAATATTTCGTCTCTAATTGCTCAGGTAAACGCATCAACAAGCGGCAAACAAAGGCAAGGTTTTTTTCAAGTGCAAGCTGAGGAAATAGAGTGGAGTGGAGAACGGATTTCGAATCTTACGCTATCTGGAAATGGATCGCTCGAAGCCTGTGCATTCAATGCCCGAGGCAATGTGGGATTTGGGGAAATTTCGGGGAATGGTGAAGCTGGCTGGGGGGCATCTCCATTTCTCGATGCATCATGGGAATTGAATACGATCGAACTAAATGGAATCAATCAACTTATCCCAGAAAACACCTTCAACCTCAATGGAGGAATTACGGGGCGACTGAAGTCTCAGTGGAAAAACGATGAATTTCAATTGTCTGGAAAGCTCAAAACAGACTCCTTGACGACCTTCATTCCAGCTCTTGGCACGACGTACACGATTGCAGCGAACGTTGAAATCGAACCGGGCTCAATCCAAATCAACCAAGGTCGCATTCAAGATCGAAATGGCGCAATCGCTCAGATGAATGGAACCGCGTATCATCAACATTTTAAAAATTGGAACTTAGACTTTGGTATCGATGCCAATTCAAACCCCATTGAATTGATGAACCTCCCTCCGAAAGAGTCCTCTTTTTACTTTGGCAGTGGGATTGGTACAGGAGACATCAATGTCGCCGGATACGGAAGTGAGCTACTTGTTGAGGCGGACATCTCGACAAAAAAAGGCACTAATTTTGCTCTTCCCCTAGACGCGGTAAGTGACGCATCCTATGCACAATTCATTCAATTTAAGACCACTGACTCACTTCCTTTAGCTCCTCGGAAAACAGGTAGCTTCTCGAATGTCGTTCTTGACATCGGATTGGACGTGGAGCCAGAAGCCACAGCTCGGATTATTTTCAATCAAAATACCGGCGAAGAAATTTCAGGAAAAGCAAAAGGACACCTTGACTTGCGGGTGGATCATTTTGAAGAAATCAACTTGAAAGGCTCACTCGAAATCATCTACGGAACGTACTATTTCACGCTGCAAAATCTCATCAACAAAACCTTCAACATTGTGCCGGGTGGAACAATCGAGTGGTTTGGCGATCCTTATGCCGCAAGAATCAATCTGCTGACGTCTTACCAAACTCGTGCGCGTCTAACTCCCCTTTTGCCAGACGAACCCAACCTCCCTGGTCGTGTTCCTGTGGAATTATTGCTCTCGCTCAATGGCGGATTATTCCAGCCCGAAATTGGATTCAACATTCAAGTTCCAAAAGCCGATTCTCGTCTCGAAGCGCTGATCAAAGGAGCTTTATTGAACGAAGAAGAATTGCAGCGACAAGCATTAAGCCTTCTGGTAGTAAACCAATTCATCGCGCAAGACCCACTGACCAGCGCATTGGGAGGTTTTCAAGGCGGTGGCCAGAGCAGCGCATTCATTGCAAACCAATTGGGGCATTGGATCTCTCAAATTTCCCCTGGAATGGATTTGGGATTGGATTATTCAAATGACAACCTGAGTGGAGAGCAAGAATTAGCATTGGCGCTGAGCACACAACTATTCAACGAGCGTCTCAAAATCGAAGGGGGCTTCGGCGCCCAAAGCACGGGGCAAATGTCGACCGATGACATCCAGATACAAGATGTTACAATTAGCTACAATCTTGACAGCAAAGGACACTACCAAATCACAGGACAGTCGAAGAGCAACCAATCTATGATCAATACCCTTGATGGGAGAAGTACCCAAGGTGTTGGGATCCGGATGCGGCACGAGTTCAACCGCTGGGGCGATTGGAGGATAGAAAAACCAGATGGAGATATGAATTAAGTTGGAATATAGCCCTGCTCTGCAGCTCTTCAAAATCTGCCTTACTTAAATTGCGACTCAAACCCTTTTACATGAAATTCTTCAGAAACGTCATGATTCTTGTTTTCGCACTTGGTAGCGGATTAGAATCAAAAGCACAAATCGTGATCGATAGCAATGACTTACCACAGGCGGGAATCACTTATGACGTCGTGAATACAGCAATCACAGATTTTAACTTAGTGGATATTTCTGGTCCTGATGTTACCTGGGATGCCTCAAGTTTGATTGCCCTTGGGGACGCTCCCATAGAGCCCGTGGACATCAACAATGCCTCAATTACAGCTGCCTTGGTCTTCAATAGTCCATTCAATAGCACCTATCAATGCGATTATTACCTGCCAACAGTATTCCCTGACTTGGGAATAGAAATTCCAATTCCATTGGAGGGATTCAATAACTTCTACCAAACTAGTGGCGATCACTATGCAATCGCCGGAGTAGGTTTGAGTGCCTCAGGGTTTGACCTACCAGTCACATATGATGACATAGACGAATTCTTCCCAATTCCATTCAGTTTTGAAGAATCATTCGAAAGCACTGCAGCCTTTGAGTTGAACCTCGAAGGAATTTTATCATATGCACTCGATCAAACACGCAGCGTCACTGCAGATGCCTGGGGAACGCTCATTCTTCCGGGTGGTTCTTTTAGTGTACTGCGAACTCGAACAGAACTCAATGCCATTGATGACATTTCCATCGCACAGTTGGGCGAACCATTCACGATTGAGCGCGACCAAGTTATTTATCAATGGTGGGGAACCGGCACGGGTGTGCCTTTGTTAGAAATAACTGAAATTATGGGGATTCCGGCACTGGCCACCTTCCAAAACATCAGTGGTTCCAGTGGATTGATGCCGGTAGAACCTTCAGCAATGAACATTTATCCGAATCCAGTGCGAGCTGGGGGCACCCTGAATCTCGGCTCGAAAATGCACAGTTATTCCATCTTCAACATTCAGGGAAATAAAATTAAAGATGGGAAGTCATCATCAATCGATATCCCATCGAACTGGTCAACGGGCAATTACAAGATCCTTATTGATGGTAAGCTGGAACGGTTTGTGATCCAACGTTAAGGAGTTGCTTTTCACTTGTCTAAAGGGTCAAATCACTCCGTCTTTTTCAAAGGAATCGATCTCCATTCCAATTTGCTTATCGTACCATTGATCCAATGCCCAGCCCTTGGCTATTTGGGCGTTTCGGAAAACTCGGAACGGCACGGATGGTCGAAATAGAGCCCAACGTATGCGATCTTTCAACACGGTGATGGATGAGGGAACCACTGCAGCTCGAGCCGAAACGTTGAGCATGGCTTCTTCAGACCCCAGCCATGCCAGAGCTTCCTGCTCCACTAGCGCTGCATTTCTAGGAATCAAAACCAGAACGGGACCTCTATCATCTGGCAACAACTCTCGCCTCGCCTTCTCCACTCGCTTCATTTGATTGACGTCAAGCACGGCTTCTTCATGAAACCGCACCGTATACAACCCCATGGATAGCTCAATGGTGGCGTCTTGTAATTTAGCTGTTAAGGTATGCTCCATGTGTGCTTTGGAAATCGATCAATCGCAGTAGAAATCTGAGAAAGGATTCGGCGTACAAAAGTTTAATTCATAGGTGTCTGCACCCTCAATCAAGTAGGCCAGTGAAGCCGTGGTGCAGCCAATTCCATAAACGCCCTGAGTGGATCGCGCAGCAAACAACCCAAGGCCGCCTTCACTGCCCCAATTGATATTCGTATACTCAGGCCTTTCTTGGATCACACCCGTCACTGGAGAATTGATTTCGAGATAAGTTGACAACTCATCATTCGCTATTGTGAGCACGAAGTCCACAACACGAGCAATTTGAACTTCATCGTCCCAGACTCCAAGGACGCGGGTCACAAATGGATCCGGCTCAAGCTGCGAAGCCAATGTGGTAAAAAAGCGCTCACCACTTACTTCCTTTTGCAAAATGTCACCACCTTCATCATCCTGCGTAGTCAAGGTTCCAATAGGCCATTCAATAATCCGTTCTTCCTCGGTTAATAAATCCGTGTGAGCTTCATCGTTCCAGATGCGTTCGGTGACATGAATCAGCATGGTTGCATCGTAGCGACTAGCACCTGCCGTGGAAGACCATTTGAATGTAATGTCTGGAAATGTGGTCTGAAAACCAACGCTAGCAAAACCAATTTTAAAATTGGTTACTCCCGGCGGAGGCTGTGAGATATTGCCAATTTGCTCGGCAATCATATTGGTTGTTGCTGTGACGTCATCCTCCTCTCCTTCGATGGCAATTTTCAAGTCGTATTCTGCATCTGTATTCAGCCCTCCCTCGGGAATGAAATACCACATTTGTTGATGGGGCCCAAAGAAAATCCCATCCTCCAGTTTGTTGCCGATCACTGTGTCAATCAATGACCATTCGCGGATCTGCCCTCCCACGCGTTCGGTGATCTCCACTGTAAGATCTTCTGCGGGGTATTCGCTGCTATCAGCAAGCATCGCAGCATCGAACTGGTTGCCATCGCCTAGCCATGTTCTATTCACACGAACCCACTGCGTATCTTGCTGTGCATCCAGCAGACCAAACACAACCGGCGATTTTTTGTAGGGTGCATTCAAGACGATGTCCGTGGAACAACTGCTCATCATAAAGAGCAAAGACCCAACCATGGCCACGAAGACAAAATGTACGTGGCTGGATGTTTTCGAGGTATTCATTCGACGTGAGATGGTTTCAATTTCTGTGACGAAGATAACCCCAAGAGGAACGAAATGGTATCCACTCCATCTGCATAATCCCACGGCATAGGCATTTGCGTCGTCCCGAGCGGCACAAGCGGCACAAGACTGTCTCGAAAATCCTCGGGATTTCGTACCGCAATGCATTGCAGGTCATTCGCATGGGCTTCCAGGTGTGCGATAAGCGACGACATATCAGAAAAGGATTCATAAAAAAGGGATCCGACTGGACTCAAGAATGCTTTGTCCTCTTTCAGCAGCACAAAACCATTCTCAATTAAGTCAACCTGATTCAACAACCAGACGGCCTTATGGTAATCATAGTTGTTCGCATACTTGTTATGATTGGCTATATGAGACCACTCGATCCAAATCTTGAACAACCGATTTAAATCAAAACCAACAGGCAGATAAAGTTTTGTCACGCTCCGACAGCCCATGCCAAAATACCTAAATACATCACGGCCCAAGGCTTCTATTTCTTCATTCGACTCTGATCCATCTAAAATAGCTACGCTCGTTCGTTGGCTTCTCAAAATTCTCGGCAAATCCTTGAAATAATATTCAAAATAGCGGTTGGTGTTTGCACTTCCAGTGGCAATTACAGCATCCACATCGCTCATTTTACCAGTGACCCATTCCACTTTCAACTTTTTGCCTTCTGGCAAAAAGGACTGCCATGCCTCAACGACCGCGGTCATTAAGACCGAATCTGACGAACTTGCCTTGATCACAGCCTCGTGACCCGTTAAAAGTGTGCACATGACGTCATGCCAACCCACCAAGGGCAAGTTTCCAGCCAATACCAAGCCAATCCTCTTCACATCATTTGACTCAGCTCCCCATTGATAACGTTGCAACCAATCCCTCAGCACCTTCGCTTCTAGCATAGCTCCGCACCCATGCATCGCGTCCTTGCATGAATCCTCGTTGAACCATCTGTTTTGCATTTCTGCCTGCGAAAGCAACAATTCATCATTCGGCCCTCGGTTTGGGATTTCGCCGCGCAACCACTCTCCAAGATGAACAAGTGATGATTCTAATGTGTTCCTCATATTGGTGCCTATCTTCGCGCCAAATGTACGTTCCAACCCAAGACTGAAAGAACCCATGGCCATTATGATCACAGACGAATGCATCAACTGCGGTGCGTGCGAGCCTGAGTGCCCCAACAACGCCATTTACGAAGGTGGAGCGAACTGGCAGTTCTCAGAAGGAACTGGATTCAGTGGAAGCGGTGTTCATCCAACAGTTGGGGAAGTTCAGTCCGAGACCGAAAACGACCCGGGCAGTATGGACGTTTATTTCATCGCCCATTCAAAATGTACAGAATGTGTCGGATTCCATGACGAACCTCAGTGCGCCGCTGTATGCCCGGTAGACTGCTGCGTGGACGATCCTGATTACGTTGAATCAGAGGAATTGCTTTTGGCCAAGAAGGCATTTATGCATCTTTGATGCAGGCAATTTAAATGGACCTTTCCCGTTTCGAAGATGATGCATAAAGTCAGCACAGCAATGACGCTTATTTTTGTTCTTGCACAGGTGCTCACAGTCGCCGCGCAGGGAGCCAAGGCAAACGAGGAAAGACCCATTCAATACTTAATCGATCTTCACGAACGAATTGCACAGGCAAAACACGATAGTGTCCGTACCCTCGCGCATTCGGCATTGACCTCCGAAATGGTCAGCACATTCGAACAATTTGATTTTTGGGAAACAAATACTGACTCATTATCGCGTCGCATGGGGGTTGTGTCCACTGGAGAAAAAGAAAATCGAGTCGCTGTGATCACTTGGAATCTAGAATACGATGATCGGACAAATGCGTACGGAGGTCTCGTCATAACGCGCGACGCAAGGAATGAGCAGATTGTGACACCTTTGCAATTCAAAGGACACAGCCAGCGGCGCCAGGAATTCAACGTCAAAGATCGATTCACCTCCAAAAATTGGCCTGGTGCGATTTATTATGACATTCTTACCCAAGATCAAGGCAGTCATCCCGTTTACACCTTGCTTGGATGGGACGGAGCTGATGGCCTGCGGAATCGCAAAATCGTGGAAACAATGAGCATCAGAGGGAATAGAGTCAAGTTTGGAATTCCAATCATCAACATTGGAAGAGAGTCCGTCAAACGACACGTGCTAGAATACAGCGATGCAGTTTCAACGACACTTCAGTGGAGAGAAGACATGGGCATGATTGTAATGGATCATTTGAGCCCATCCGATCCGGCTATGAAGGACTTTACTGCATTTTATGGACCCGATTTTACCTACGATGGTTTCTATTGGCATCGCAATCATTGGGTCTTAAAGGAAGACATTGAGGTCCGTGACACCGATATAAACGTCCCTTGGAACAACCCCAAGAAATGGCGTCGTCGTTCGCGCAACTGATGTGAGAGAAGAACTGTATCTTCGTTTTCATGAAAACGTATGCGACCATTGGCCATGTGATGATTTCGATGCTGGTCATTTCTTTGGTACTCTGGAATTGCCCCGCTCATGCGCAAGTTGAACCATCAGTGGAACAAAAAACAACCGAGACGAATAACGATGATTCTCTAACGTCTCCTCCTCTAGCATTCGAGAAATTCCTTGCTGATTCGGCGCGCATGGATTCCGCGCGGAAAGTCCAAGTTGAGCGCCAAGTCAATCTCAACAAAGAGATCAACGCACTTTCCCGTTCAGCCCTTGGTGAAGAAATTCTAGAATGGCACCAATGCATGGATATTGAGGTCTCAAGGGCTGGCCGCTCGATTGTTCAACGATTCTGGTTTGATGACCAATTGAAAGAAGGTCCCTTCATATGGTTTGGTGACACCACTCGCAATCAAGAGTGGCTCTGGTTTGATGCAGAGCAACGTCGAATGGCGACGCTGTTCCTGAATGCCAATCAAGGCAATTACGTCTCTAAAAAACTCGCAGAAATGAGTGGAATGATGGGCAATGGAACCACAGTAGCCAAAAAGAGAGCCGATCAATGGAAGGTTGAAAATACTAGCGGAACACTGAATTACGTTTTGAGCAGTGCGCAGGGCACTTACCGATTGACGCTGGGAGGAAAAGATTCAAATCAAGCGAGCGCCATGATCAATTGGCTCAAGCTTCAACCAATCGAGGAATTAATCTTACCTGCCGCAGCAAATAAGTTTCCCGTTGAAACGCTAGAACTCACTGACAATGAAGGGCGCGTGGTGTACGCATTCACATTGAAGAACAAGCAAGCATTGGAACCTGCTTTCAGGGTTGATCTTTCTACCCTCCAAATCAATGACCCGGAGCGCGACTTAAATGTCATTGCACGCGAGTGGGCTGAAAAGAAGAGACAAGAGCAAGCCAGGGATTAATTGAATGCACTTTCTCCAATCCATACCTCGGTAGCGCCACTTCCATACTCTCTAGGATCTGCGGATCTGCAGCTACAATCAGGATAATACTGCTCCACTCGGCTCCATATCTGATGCCGTAAAACGCCTTGCCCGATGCCGTGGATAAACACCAACTTTTTCATCCTTTGGCGGATTCCAATTTGCAACATGCGCTCAAAGTGAGCAAGCTGTAATTCGAGCATCGTAGTGGGATTCAACCCCGACTGAGAATCTACGATTGCGTGCATGTGCAAGTCAATCTCCATGTCTGAACGTCCATGGGCTCGGGCGTTTGCTTCCCTGTATTTGGTCTTAAAGTCCTTCTCCAGACGACTCTTTCGCTCTGGCGAAATGTCCTGTTGAATGATTTCCAGCACAGTGGGAACGACACGTTCATAAGCCATCTTTTCCTCTTTGATGTCCTCGATTACAAGCAAACGTGACGCATCATATGGATATTCAAAACCACTATCATCCTCCACCATCACTTTTGCATCCGACAAAATTTTGGTGACAATCCCATTTCCAACTTCATCCAAAAAACGAACTTTTGTTCCAACTTTTAGTGCATTCAATCCCATGTAGGCGAAATTAGTCATCCCCTTATCAAAATCTGACCTCATGCTTTGCTCTTTCTCGACATTTCGAATGAACCGACCTTGCCTCGTTTCAGTATCGTGCATTTTGACCGCGTTGGCATTATCCAATTTATCGGTTGGTCAAATAGCGATCAAATCCAGACAACTTTCTGAAATCGATCAAGCCATGTCGCGCGCTGTTCAAAGCATGAATTTGCCATCACTCTCAGTATCTATCGTCCACGAGGGTGAATTGGTATGGAGCAAATCCTATGGCACTCTTGATGTTGCCGGGAATGTTGATGCAACGCCTGATGCACTTTACGCAGTAGCATCGAACACCAAAGGTTTTACAAGTGCGGCCCTTGCCCAATTGGTATCCGCTCAAAAAATCAACTGGGACGATCGGGTCACAGATTACCTCCCTGACTTTAAGCTTTATGATCCATATGTTACGTCCGAGCTGCGCATCCGAGATTTGCTTTGCCATCGATCCGGGCTTGCCACGTTTTCAGGCGATTTACTTTGGTATGGTACGACATGGACATCAGACGATGTCTTGGAAAAGGCACAATATTTAAAACCAACAAGCTCATTTCGAACCGAATTTGGATACCAAAATATCCTATACATCGCTGCTGGTAAAATTATCGAAGTCGTTACCGGAACCACCTGGGAAAAATGCATTCAAGACTCCTTACTGACTCCAATCGGTATGGATCAATCTGTTTTGAGCACATTGGATTTAGATGGAACAAACACCTTTGCACAGCCCCACAACGAGACCTCAGATGGAGACCTCGTTCCCATCGACTGGATCAACTGGGACAATATGGCGCCCGCAGGTGCTTTAATCGCGAGTGTCAATGACATGGCGAAATGGATGACAGTGCAACTCGACAGCGGCCGTATCGCTGATCAAAGGCTATGGGACCGAAACGAAACCAAAGAGATGTGGACCATGCATACACCAATACCTGTCTCAAACTGGTACCATTCCAAATTGCCCTCCATTCATTTCCGTGGATATGGACTTGGCTGGGAAATGGCAACGCTGCATGGCCGAAAAGTTGTTGGACATTCTGGTGGTTATGACGGAATGATCTCTCGACAGATGCTTGTGCCCGATGATAAGCTCGGAATTTTTATTGTCACAAATACCAACAGTTCCGTGCCATGGGCACTCGGCTACGATTTCTTGGACGCACTCCTCAATGGCAATCTCGACTTCAATTTACTCAGCTTCCTTGAAGCCAACAGATCTGAGGAAGCTGACAACAAAGCCCAGGAACTAGAAACCAAAAACGCTTCGCGCATAGCCAACACGAGCCCCTCCCATCTTCTTGCGGATTTTGCAGGAACATACACCGATAAAATGTATGGGTCAATTGAAATCACTGTTAGCAATAGCGGTTTGGGCTTGCAATTCATACAAACACCCTTATTCAAGGCTGATTTGGAACACTGGCACTACGATACATTTCAATTAAATTGGTCAGAACAAATGATGTTGCCCAGTGGAATGGTCCACTTCTCATTTGACGCGCTTGGAAAAGTTGCAGCGTTGGACGTAGATGTCCCCAATCCCGATTTTGATTTCACCGAGCTTCATTTTGTTCGTGACTAAATGCTATCACCTGGAGAATATATTGTACTTTAACATGTTGAAAATGAAAAGTTTTAAAAACATCACCTCAATGCTTGGTTTACTAAAATCGAACGTGACATCCCACGGTGTTTTCTCTGCATTTGGTGCAATTATTCTGTTTGTTTCGAGTGCAATTGCGCAGCCTGATGCACCCGCAGGACTAAATTCCCAGCCGCTGAGGGACTGGCTCAAGGCCGAGTGGTACAATCCATATTTCAATGACTTGGGATACAATGGCGCCCGGACCCAGATGTTCGGGTATACCGACGAACTTAATGGCTCAATTTATTGCATCTACACAGGATTTGAGCAAGTCGCGGAATTCACTACATACCTCGATCCGATCAATACCGAGCACATCATTCCTCAAAGTTTCTTTGGAGGGATTTCGCCCATGAAGTCGGACCTATTCAACATTCGCCCTACGCATGGCAGTGCCAACTCATCAAGAGGCAACTCACCATACTCCGAAATCTCTGACGAAAATGCTCAATGGTATGGAACAGGTACGAATGGCAATTATGTGACCCAAAACGATGTTCCTGTAGATCCTGAAAACTGGTCAAAACGCTCCGGTACACTCTGGGAGCCCCGTGACGATGTCAAAGGTGACATTGCTCGAAAAGTCTTTTATTTCTACACCATGTACCCTTCTCAAGCGGGAAGTATCGAAGCACTTGGAGACCCCACCATGTTTTTTCAATGGCATATAAACGATCCCGTTTCAGTTTTCGAGTCCACTCGAAATAACCGCATTCAAGAAACTCAGGGCAACGCTAATCCCTTTATCTCTCACCCCGAATGGGTCGAGCCTGCGTGGTTTTGGTCTGGCGAAATCGTTGAGGGCTGCACTGACCCCGTTGCCTGTAATTATGACGTACAGGCCAACATGGACAACGGTTCTTGTGTCTTTCCGGAAGCAGGGCTCGACTGCGATGGCAATACCCTTTCAAGTTGTTCGTTGTTTTTCAGTGAATACGGCGAAGGAAGTTCAAACAACAAATATCTCGAAATCTACAACCCTGGGGTGGCTGAAGTATCGTTGAGTGGCTACGCATTGGCGCATACCGTTAATGCGCCCGCAACACCCGGCAACTTTGAAAACTGGGTGGAGTTGCCCACAAACGCTGTCATTGGGCCTGGCGCAGTATTTAAAATTGTTCACTCCCAAGCCGTTTTAGAACTGCTGAATAACGCAGATTTCACGTACAGCAGCTTATCCAACGGTGATGACGGATTCGGCCTTGTGTTTGGAAATCCGGAGGACTTTGACCTTCTCGATATTATCGGAAATTGGGATGCCGACCCTGGATCTGGATGGAGCGTAGCTGGCACAGACAATGCCACACAAAACCACACGCTCATCCGAAAACCCGAAGTTCTCGATGGAAATAACGGAAATTGGGATTCTTCGGCAGGCACCACCATCGATGATTCAGAATGGATTGTCATGGACTCTGATGACTGGTCCAATTACGGCCAACATTCAGCAATCGGATCGTGCAGCACCGATATTGAGGTTGATGAAGATGTCTTCGGTTGCAGCTACGCTTCTGCTTGCAATTTTGACCCTTTGACAACCATCGATGACAGCAGCTGCGACTTCACAAGTTGTCAAGTGCCGGGCTGCACCTACAGTAGCGCCATAAATTTCAATCCCGAGGCAACTTTTGATGATGCGAGCTGCGTCTTCAACGACAACGTAAACACCTGCGCAAGTGACATCAATGGTGACGATGTGATCACGGTCGGAGATCTTCTACTCCTACTCACCGACTTTGGCGGCAATTGCCCTTGAGTTTGAATTTCGTTCTGACTCATTCAATTTTCTTGCTGATCCCAAGGGATGTTTTGGACTTAATTCTGATACTCGTGATCGAAGAACACTTGGGTCATTTCTTCAGCTAACTTCTTAGAAACCTGTAAGTAATAATAATTTATGTCGACGAACTGGTCTTAATAGACCTCGAGTCCTTATATTAGGAGTCCCAAATTGTCTGACATGAGCCAAACTTGCCTAACCAGGATTCTCTGGATCTGCGCGATTGTTTATGGATTTTTGAATCCAGCAATCGCTCAAGATTACCAAATGTCCATCGATATTGTAGCGGAACATACCGGAATGGTGGATGAAGTCGATCTTACAGATCACACGACCTACCGCTTTTACATCGAAACCGCAGACCCTGAAGACAGAGTCTTATCGGTTTTCGGTAATACCGAAAACCCCACTCAAATTTTCGCTCCAAACGGTTACTTCAACAGCATCTTCGCCTCTGGCCCAAGTGCATCAGGCATTTCCTTGATCGGCCTCAGCACCTATCCCTCACTTGCATTCGACAGTTATGTCACCATTGGCATTGAGCACGAGCCAATTGCAGAAAATGGTGAAGAACCAATACAGACCGAAGAAGATGTGACGCAGCAGTGGTTGACGAATTTATTCTCGCCTTCTGCAACATCAGGCAATGACATTTTGATAACCTCCGATTTGGGCGGTGGTTGGTCAACGTCTGCCTCAGCTTCCAATGGATTATCCGGTAGTGACCTCAAGGTGTTGGTAGCTCAGTTCACGAGTAGCGACTGCATTTCTGGAACTTTGCACGCCGTGATCCAACCTGCAGATGGCTCGGACCCAATCATCTTAGGCCAGCAATTTAATTGCACCGATTGTGGACCAATTGGGTGCAGCAATGAAGACGCATGCAACTATGACCCACTTGCACCTTCCTATCCAGGCTCGGAAACAAGTTGTGAATTCGCAGACGCCGGATACGATTGTGATGGAAATTGCCTCTCCGACTCTGATGGCGATGGAACGTGTGACGAATTTGAAGTAAGTGGGTGCACCGATGCATTGGCATTGAATTTCGATCCCAATGCCACAGAAGAAAATGGCTTTTGCGCCTTTGTGGAAGATTTGAATTGCGCAGACGAAAGCGCCTGTAATTTTCAATCGTTTCAAGGGCCTGGCTACTGTCTTCAAATCGAACCTTACCTCGTGCATGATGGAATGGTCGGATCAGAAGATCTTAGTGGGTTTACGACTTATCGCATCTACGCATTGTGCGAAGGCAGCGATGATTTCGTATCAAGTGTGAGCGGTGACTCAGAATTTCCAACGGTAATTTCCAGTACTGGGAACATTTTTCAAAGTGCCTTTGGCGGAGCCCTGGGGTCTGAACAAAACCCTTCACTCTTCGGCTTCTTCCCCGCTGCCGAATACGATAGCTTTGTAACGATTGGACTCACTGAAAGCCCTGCTCCCGGTGAAGGAACCATCAATACCATCACTTCGGACGAGAATCCATGGAATCTCAATTTCGAAGCAGGCGAGGCGCTTGAAATCAATGATGATATCGGTGGTGGTTGGTACATCTTCAACGGAGAAAGCAATGGCTTTGCTGGAGACGACTACAGAGTTCTTTTGGCTCAAATCACGACAGACGGAGATCTCATGGGCAGCATGTATGTTCAGTTCTTTGTCAATGGTTCTCCAGCGAATGAAGTGCGTGAATTGATTGATTTTGCTCAAGCTTGTTATGGACCAGAAGAACTTGCTGCTTGCGAATATCCAGAAGAAGGTGTTGACTGCGCTGGTAATTGCACGAATGATGAAGATGCGGACGGCATTTGTGATGAAGATGAGATTTTGGGTTGCAACGACACGACTGCGTGCAACCTTGATCCATTGGCCACTGACAACGATGGATCTTGCGAGTTTCCTGAATCCGGATACGACTGCGATGGCCAATGCCTCGCTGATAACGATGCCGATGGAATCTGCGACGAGTTCGAAATCGCAGGATG